>Ga0116231_10004070_pt1 | contig 29833 bp, 19 predicted proteins | sample S1TSphgellanicum_2_FD_89695 | JGI IMG/M metagenome (GOLD analysis project Ga0116231, IMG submission 89695) | Host-associated microbial communities from peat moss isolated from Minnesota, USA - S1T2_Fd - Sphagnum magellanicum MG | ecosystem: Host-associated > Plants > Peat moss > Unclassified...
GTTACCTGGTACAAAACTAACCACTGTGGTGAGCTATGGGACAAAACATCTGAATTAACACCTTGGTGACCTATCTTGTAAACCTTCTTTTTTTCCCTCTCACACTACCTTGGTAACTACCTACAGAAGTAGATATGTAGGTAGGAAATGTAAGCCGTTACTATTCAAATAGGTAAAACACTTGGTGTCTACAAGGTTAGGTAGTGGTTGGGGATGGTTAGTACATAGGTGGTTTAGGTGTGAGATAGGAGTGCAATGAAAAAAGTGTTTCTAATCCACACACCATCCATCAATCCATCCATCCATCGTGGGTCCTTATGGTTCCGGCTTTTGCCAAGGAACATAGTGATTTTGAAGGTCCTTGGAAGCTAGCTACTTACTACCCCCCTAATTACATAGCATAAATAATAAAGAGGGTTGTGGATCCATACAAAAGAGTCCTTTCAACTTTCCTCCAAAAATCCCAATAAATATTTTCCCAGTCTATCTGAGTCTCGTTTGGACTTAGTGTGTAGTTTTGATTTTCTCTGATGATTTCCCCCCACAAACTAGGACCCTGGATTGGTGCAGAGAACTTTGAGTGCCCTAATGTACAAAAGAGCCCCCCCGCCCCCTTTTCAATTTCATCCCAAAAAAAACAAAAAATCAATAAATTCCCTCTTCAAATTCATATATGCAACGACAAAATTCAGGTCTTCTAAAGGAAATGGAAAATTTATTTTTGTAGTCAGCCTCAAACAAGGGGAAAATCCATTCATTTTTGTAGTCAGCCTCAAACAAGGGAAAAATCCATTCATTTTTGTAGTCAGCTTCAAACAAAGGAGGGCGTGTACACCAAGTTTCTAATACCTTCCAGAAGGCCTATTAACTGTGGGCCTTCCTTGGCTTGGGGATTCATATCTTTTGTAGTCAATTGGTCTTTAGGTAGTAGTCACGTGTTGTCTTTCACATGGGGCGGCTCTTCTAGCCCTCCATAGAGTAGTAGTTCTCAAGTGAAGATCAAAAGAAATGAGCAAATCCAATATTGCTACTTGAGGAAGATCCTCTTTCAAGCCCAACACTTGCCATTACTAATTGTTGAGTACCCCTCCCAATTCTTCAACCCTTTTGTCTTCTTGCCCTGAAATCAAGGAAGAATGTTGTTCTCTTTTTAGCTTCTATTACAAATTTTCTTTCTTTTTTTCAATTTCAAACTCCTTTCCCCCTTTTCCCCCCCCCCCCCCCCCCCCCCACTAATCATCCCATTTTGGCAACAATGGGTCCAAGAGTAGTGAGTCTCCAAGGTTCATCCTTTCTCTTTTGGCTTGCAATAGATCTTATCACATTTCAAATGTTGGCTTAGTGGGTTTTAGGGTTTGAATGAAAGTATTTGTCAAACCTTTGAAATAGTATCAGTTGTTTGGTCCCAATCGATTGAGCTCTCGGTAACAAGTGCTTGTTTTGTGATTCCTTCAACTACATCTATTTGTGAATATGGATTTTTGCAAATCAATGTTTAAATGATTTATGAACCATAGAAAAATAGGCACAAATGTAAAATATTGGTGGATATGTTTAAAAATATGTCTTCCTTTCCAAGTTCAAAAGTAGGTGTCATTTTTGCCTAAACTAGATCAATAAATATAGTCAAAATGAAAAACAAAACATCATCTTTTTATTCTTTCACAAATTAATTGAAGCCAACTTGAATTCTTTACATAGACAAAGTTGTGTTTTTTTTGGGGTGATTGAAATAAAAAGGTCGTAGTAGTCAAGTATGCTAGAATTAAATTGTTGAATTTCAAACATACTTTATCATCTTCTTCTTCAATGTCCTTTTGAGTGAGGGTTGAACATGTGTTGAAATTTTTTTGTTGTCTAAAGGAGGAGGGGGGGCTATGAATGAAGAAAAAGGGCCCTTTTTTCCTATTTGCCAACCAAGAAAATTACCACCATTTGTACACTGACAAAAAGGGTAAAGGGTAAAGTTACAAGAGTGTGTGTGTGTGGAGGGTGGGGGGAGAGGACCTCCATGAGTAACCTTACAAAAGGGGAAAGCTAAAAGCTACAAAAGTGGGGTGAGGACTTCCAGTGACTGACTATCAAGTGGAAACATGATCATCAGCAAAATATGATATTTTAACCATTCTTTGTTTTGGTGCTTGGTTTGGTGTGCTTCCTGCCCCATCAGAATGCAGATCAGAAAACGTGGAAAAAAAATGTCCAAGATGTTGTATCCGAGATGGTCCTCAACTTGAACAGGGAGATGACTGAAGGCCGATGGCTTCAGGACTCAAGTCCACTACAATGCCCCATTGTATGGAGCTTGATAGTTTAAAAAAAGACCTGGATTGAATTCAAGAGAAGGTAGTTGTTGGAATTTTTGTTCTCTTTTGTTCCGGGGAAGGTTGGGGCAGGATGGAGAACTAGAAAATATTGCAATATCTTGGCAGCTTCTGTCAATTAATTAATTAATTAATTTTGAAAATTTCTATTTTCAACAAATAAAATATACTTCAAAATTCAATATTTTCCTTCAAAAATTTCATAATATAATAAGTGTCACAGCTGCCAAGGTAGTTGGGTATGGAATCATGGACAATATTCACACCTACGTATGCAAAATAATCACACCCCCATGGATGAATTACTTTATTCTTATGTGCTTGCTGGGTGTTTTTCCTTTAATTATTTATTTATTTGTTGGAAGATGATGAGCAAAGCAAGAAGATAGTCTTGTGTCTTTCCTTCCAAACCAGTCTCCAAATAAATTCCTTTATAATCAATTAATAATTTCTGGAGTGCTGGTTTTATAATGGAAGGGATTACAAAGAGTGACGGAGTTTTTGACAGAGAACCCTCCCCCACTCCTCACCCCACCCCGAAAAAACTGACACCCACAACTACCTACTACCACTCTATTATGTGGATCCCAGTGAACCAGTACCTAGCAGTGTACCAATCTGGATGGATGGTGTGACTGGATGCCTAGCTTTTTTTCATTGCTTCCTGTCCTTGTGGTAACCACCTTGGTTAGTACAGTTCAACCTTTTTCTTTCTTTTTCTGACTCAGCCTTTCATTTTTATTTATTTATTTCTTTCTTTTTGACACACTTGGGAATGGCAAAACCTAGGCAATAATAGTTCTATTGCCAGGCTGAATTATTATGATCCGGAGATTTGAACCAGGCACCTCACTACTGCAGAACTAATGATTTACCTTCACCTTTAATTGCAACCATCATAGTGTAAGTCCGTTTAAATACATATAGTTGTTTTCATCAACCACAATCCAACCTTATAATCGAACCATGCATGTGATTGTCGCATGCACAGCTCGACCCCCATGAAGTTGGATGGGGTGTTTAGCATCTTGCCTCATGACAAAGTGAGGATACAACCATGCATGCGATCATCACGTGAATGGCTTGACCCCAATGGAGTTGGATGGGGGTGTTTAGCATTTTGCCTCATGACAAAGGGCGGATATGAGGATACCTGCCATCAGCATACATTTTCAACATTGTGTAAGAGTAATGCTCATTAGAACTAAGGTCAAACCAGTCAAACCTTGCAGTAGAACAGTGCAACTCCACACAATGTGTTCCATTGACATCTGGACAATGCTTGTTACGGGGTATTTAATGTCTTTCCTAAATGTTCCACTCAAATGCATGCAGGTAAAATCAAAATGCATGTTCAATAGAGTCTATGTACAATTATTTCTTATTCAGCTTTTCCATCAATATATATATATATATATATATATAAGTTTGTCTCTTTTATTTGATTTATTATTATTATTTTTTCCCCAATTTTGTGATGATGTTGAAGTGGTGATCATCCATAAGATGATCTAGCCAGAGTTGGGAAAAAAGTATGAAACTAATTATTTTTAGCATCCTTTTTTGGCTATTGAATGGAAATAAGGATAAAGTTTGGTGATTTGAAAAATTAAGAAAAAAATTAAAGGGTTTTGGCAACTAAAATATTGAAAAAACCACTAAATTTTTGCCATTTTGAAAAAAAATCTTCATTTGGCCAAAATTCCTTGGACAGCAATGCCTTGGACACTCTATTTATCACATTTTATGTGTAAAGCCTTACGATGGGGACATTCTCAAAATAAGGGGCCTTAAATAAAGCCTTAGGATAAGGACACAAGGTGGTAGCTGGCTCCCAACAGAATTTTGGGAATGTCTGCCAGCCATATACTTTCCCAATTGTAAAGAATGAGGCCAAGGTTATCATGAACCTATGCAGATCATGAGATGTAGGATGTGATGAGAGCTCTAAGTGAAGGGTAAAGCCCAAGGTCGTGAGCTTTCTTGAGCATAAAGACCTAGGACAAGGAAACAAAAAAATGGGGAGCATTGCAAAAAATGGGAAATGCCCACTTCCTTTTTTTTGAAACACCACCCCCAAATATAGCAGAGGAAAAATTATGCGGGTTAATATGGCCTCCAGTTACAATAAAAAATCAAAGCAAGTCTTTACGTTCTTACACCTGCTCCTTGAGAGTGAGAGGGATGTTACTACTTGTAAGATCCCTAGGCATGAGATCCCTCTCATTCTTAAGGAGTGGCCATAAAATTCCTCCTCTTTTCTTAGAGTATTCATGGAAATAAGATGCCCTCCAAATACACTACAAAATTTCTCCCAGTGCTCTAAGAGATGCTTTGCATTGCTTGTACAAGACACTAAGTAATGTACAAGTTTTGCAGCTGGAATGTTATGAACACTACAGTTTGTGACTTTTCATGAGACTATGTCAGTTTTCAAAATGGGCAACTAATCAAATATTGGCAGTGCTTAGATCAACTGCAACCACTCTCTTTTGAGGATCTGAAGGGAGGGTGGGGGGTTGATCTTTGAGTACAAATCTTTAGTGAGTGATTACTAACAGGCTTCAAAGATCATAAACAAAGATGTCTAGAATGCGTGTTGTGCCAGAAGACTTTAAAGAATTAGGATCTGACGATGACAATAGTTGTAATGTTATGATGAATCCATTCATCCATCCTAGTGCCTGAATCCTGACTCACTAATCTTGGATTGGGTTCAGAGTAAGTATCAATTTGGTGGTAGTACATTATTATGCGATATCAGCAGCCTGGGGTACCACTGACCTTAGAAACTTCTTTCTGCAACGATTGATATAAATTTTGCTCTGCTTTGACAGCTTATCTGAAACATAGAATTGTTTTTTTTGGCAATGTTAAGTCCAACAGACGCCAAAATGGAATAATGCTAGTACATACTAACTAAGCTGCAAGAAGCAAGCAACCTGGTTGCTCTTCTAAGAAGTTTTTAAAGCCTAGAATGTCAGCATGCCAGAATTTAGAACCACCACCTTGCTTTGGAATTCTTTTATAGAAAAGGTCATAACTAGAAATTTGGAGGCCAAAACCAGTCCCATAGTGACCAACCTTTTTTCCCCCACCCTACAAATTTTGTTTTTTTCCTAGTATAAATTTGACTAATTTTTCTATTTTGTTGGAAAGATTTGCCAAATTTTCAATATGACAAACTTGAAGTTAAAAAGCTCTGATAATGACACCCCTATTCTCCGGTTTGTGTTGAAAATTGCCAGCATATTTCACCCTTTGATCATTATTTAGAAAAAAATTCCTCAAACTCAGTGGTGTTTTTAAAAATTTTAATTTTCAACTAGTGTGACTTGTTCCATTGGCCCAAGTGTGAACACGATTATGTAATTTCTCCAAACGTGAACACAACTTTGATAATAGAGCCCAATTGTAAATTTGACAAAAAGTATGACAAAAATGATTCAAAATGCAAAATCTCCCCACCCATAGGTCTAAAAATTACAAAATCACCTTCAAAAAAATCCCACTCATTAAGGGCTTTCCAAGATCTTGCTTCCCTAAAGTACTACTTAGTTTTCATTTAATTGAGTTTTCAATGACAAAATTATTCAATAGTCAAAAGCTCTTGTACCATATCAAAACACCCTGGTGCACCACTACCCGTCAAGGGTATTCCAAGGGTACTAAGAGCACTGCAAGGGACACCATGCATGGTCTGACAAACAAAAAACAAACAAAACAAACAAACAAACAAATCTTCCTGAATAGCTAGATATGGCACAACAAGAGAGTTTCAATCTGGCACAAAAACAGACTTGAGAAATTCCTTAGAAGTATCTGCTGTCATGGGCTAATAATTTTATTTACTCATTCTAGTTGCCATGATCCAATGAAGGGAGAATACCGCACAAACATACAGGTGCCAAAGCAACAATTTGGAGGCATCTGTTTGTCTAGAATCACAGAACTTTGATGATCTGAGAACCATATAATGCCAAATGTTCCCTACATTAGAGATAGGTTCCATACTCTCACTCAGCTGATGACATGTATTGACAGACAACCCACATGCAAATTGCGCAGCACAGGAATAACTTGTTAATCAGGCTTCTGGAGTGCACATACAGCTCGCTGCCTGCAGTTGTTATAATATTGACAGTAAACTTCTGCATTTCCATGCCCAATTTCTCTCTCTCTTTGGGTTTTGAAGAAGGTCGGTGAATGAGAAATGGTAATGATCCTACTGTGAGAATGCAGCAGTCTTTATGGATTCGGGTTTGCAGTCCAGAACAAGTAAGACAGTGAGGATTACCTTCATTATCACTCTCTTGTTCACTATTATTTACTCCTGTCAAAGTTTGTACATAAAATGATAGTTCATTGTGATTTTTACACAGTGTGTCGGATGTTCTTCTAGCATAAGGATATATAGGTCTGGAACCAGTGTTGGCTGGTTGTTGATTTTTTACGTCACTGTCAAGTATCTTATTTAAGGGAAAAAAAACTGTCGGTGCTGGTTACCTTATAATATTTTTTGGGTAATAACTATTGGTTATGCATAAGGGTAGATTACCGAATAATCGGTTGATAACTGTTGGTTATTAGCTGGTTAGATGAGTTAGAAACTAAATAAATAAATAAATAAATAAATAGATTCTGTTTTTAAAAATTTCTATAATAAAATTATTTAGTGTTTTAGGCTCAATAACCTACTTGAATTATAAGCAAGTCATCCAGGTAGGTTATTAGATTTTGAAAATTCAATACCAAGCAATTAGGTTATTACCCAGTTATGAAAAAAAATCAATAGCTGGCTGTTAAGTTATTAATAACTTACTTGATAATTGGGTTGATAACTGGGTCAAAACTCAATAACCAGCAACATTGGTCCCAACTCCAAACTGGCCATTTTTTTTTGTGTGACATTTCTCACAAATGCAACAAATAAAATAATTAAAAGAATAATGTGGGAAATAATGTTGTCTTGAAAAAATTGTCAAAATTTTAAAAACAAATTTGAAAATTTTAAACCACATATTGACACAGATTTTGGTATGATAGCATTTTTTTTACTATTTCAACACATTGTAGAAACCTATTGCCATTTCCTGATATAGCTTTAAACAATTGAAGAAAGAGAAAAAAAAGGTCCTAACTAATGAGGAAATATGTATTTTAAAATTAGGAATATAGATTAAATGAAATACAATCTCACACAACACCTACACCACAAAGATGTGAAAAGCTTTGATGTCTTGGGCTATGATTATCACAAACTTAAAAAGTTTTAAAAGCTTGGTTTTGATGTGGGTTACATCAATAGGAGAACTTGTGTCATGTATCTAAAGACGTTGCTTGATGGAGATTGTTCCCCAAGTCCCACATAAGCCTGTTCCTTATGATCATTTTCACAACTATGGTAATCTTGAGTTTATTGGATCATTTGTTTCATAATGAACGAGGAATGAGCCTAGTGCTCAATTCAACCCCTTCAATACTTGAAATGTAACTGAGTGATTCATCCATTCTTTAATTTAGGTCTAATAAGTATATTAATCATTCTTTAACTTAAGACTTAAATTATGTCACCTATTTTATGTATAAGGTTGCTATTTGACTTTTATTTGTCCCTAATTCAAAAGAATTAAATAAACATATTATTCACCTCAACCACATATGAGTCCAAAATAAGCAATTAATTAAAAAATCCCAGTGTGTAGGATCATAAGGTCAATCTTTATTCGTCATATCTACCATTTATCTCAAGTCATAACTAATATTATTTATGGATTCTACCATTAATAATTTATTTTTGTGTGAGATATCAATTAATTACACATGGTATCCCCATTACAGTTTTTTTTTAAAAAACATTTGAGGAATTTAGCCAAAAGAGGAAAAAATAAAAATTAACAAAAATAAAATGAAGTGATTGTGGAGGTTTTCAATTCCTTGAAGTGGTGGAATTTTTTCAGGCCAGATTTCTACATTTGATTTTTAATGTGTAGCCAGAAATATAGAAACAATGATCAAAGATTTGCACTTCATATCTGATTTATAGCCAAATTTCGCTAAACCTTCCTACGGATGATCACCACTTTGGCTACAAAAAAAAATTCCTAAGAGTAAAAAACGCTCTCCCACACCCAAAAAAATAGTAAAACTGCAAAGAGAAACATAAGCAGGCTTTACACAGACATACCTATACACCTTCTACAAGAGCATCATTCCTAGTTAATTACATATAGGATCCTGATCAAGACCCTCACAGATTCAAGCATCAGACCATTCCTACTAATAAATCTCCCCAAATCTACAAATTCAATCCATGTGACCTTCAGATTATATGGCCACCTTTTTTTCTCTTGCATGATTCTTTTTTTCCCCTAATGATCCATTGAGATACCAGACGAGAAAGACGAACACCATTCCATTGTTGAATGACATATATATATATCCCATTTTTATGTTGTTGAGATTAATTCAAATCTTAGCTTTATGTTTTTGAATGGAACATGTTACATTGCTAATGTGGGTTAAGTTAGAAAATTTCAAAAGGAAATAGAATTGCAAGTAAATGATGAGAATTCCCGGATTCATTGTCACAATACAAGATTGGACCCATCACACTACAGTTGATCTGTGGTGGCTGGTTTTAGGAATATAATGGGTTTTTGGGATGAAAGCGACCAGGTGGTGGCATAATCCAAAGGTTGCCAATCTTTAAATTTGTAGATTGAATTTGTAAGATTAGTGAGGATTACAACACAAAAATAATAACTGATGTTGTGCTTTGTAGGTTCAATCTTTCTGAAATTTTGTGCAGGGTGAAGTTCAAGGCAGCATGCTAGAATAAGAGAATCTCCACAACATTACATAGTACAAATGATCTTTACACTATTTTATAGATGAACTCAGAAATCTACATAGTGAAAAATCCAACTTTTTGCCTGGAAATTTGATATTGTGACGACCAAGAACACTGGCACAAGGATTTCACTCTTTTTTATTGGCCGATGTGGTGAGATTTAAATTGTCTCTCAATTTGTATAGTTCATTTTTTCATGTTTATCGGTGGGAATAGTAAACACCATATTAATCTAGCGTCGACATTATTTTATTGTTGTGTAGTGGAGATGCTCTACAGGGTCTAAGATGAGGTGGTAGCCAAACAAGCCTTGCATTTTGGGAATATCTCTCACCTATGGGCTGTATCCATTGGAAAGTACAATGCAAGCGTCTGCGTGAACTTAAAAAATCTGTGTTATTTTCACTAGTGTATCCAGAGGATGCATTAACAAGCATAAAAAGTGAGTGGGCTTTTCAAAAAGCATAATGCCCACCGAGGTGGGTGTTTCATTTTTTACAAAAGCTTGTTGGCTTTCTTATTATTATTTTCCCGGATGATACCCGACAGGTATCTGGCTAGTACCCACCAAGTATCACATGAAAAAATAGTAAAAAAACTGACTGGAGTTTTTATGTAGAGCCTTGGTCGTGAGGCTTTATCTACTTCAAACATAAGTAGATCTACAAGATGTAGGAGGCGGAGGTTCTTACACCTACTCCTTAAGAGCCAGAGGCACCTTACACCTATAAACAGGCACCTACTTCTCTTTAAGAATGGGAGGAACCTTACACCTATAAATAAATAGGAACCTACTTGTCTTTGAGAGTTAGAAGAATCTTATGCCTATAATTAGGTACCCACTTCTCTTTTGAGAGTGAAAAGAGTCTTATGCCTATAAATAGACACCTACTTCTCTTTAAGGAGTGAGCCTAAGATTCCTCTTCTTGTCTAGGAGATTTATGGACATACGGTGCCCTCCAAATATACAACGAAATTCCTCCACAAGGCAAACCTCAACATAACCTTAAAACATTCATTGATCTACAAGGTGTAAGAAGGGGAGAATCTTACAGCTACTCCTTAAGATTGGTGGCATCTAACACTATAAATAGGAATTATTTCCCTCCTACCCAGTAGTAGATGTAAAATCCCTCTTCTTTTCTGGAGGGATATCCATGAATATAATGTGCACTCCAAAAGACTTTGGAAATCTCTGCAAGTGCTTTGCAATTCAACACACAAATCACAGACATGTTTCCCATACATTCTGGTGTGGAAATCTGTCCCCATGTCTAGAATCTCTTTGGTTCTATGCTTCTACCCCTTTTTTCTCTCTTTATTATTAAAGCGCAGGTATCCATGCACTATGCACTGCTGCAAGAGAGGGCTCTGGGTTCAATGCAAGCAAAGTATATCATTTTATAACTTTTGCCATTCCAGAGATCTTTTCTTCGGTCCCTTTTTTTTCTAATCTCTCTTGTAACCTGAATCATCCATGCATGCAGCATTATACAATGAAGTCTGATACAAGAGAATGGGGCTCTGGATTCAATGCAAGTAACAATTTTATAATCCCATCTCATACACCTAAACTCTCTCAAAAATCTCCTGAAAATCTATAGACAACTGACACCAATGATATGATAGTGGCCCACGGTGCATGCATCATTTGCCACCATTGTTGATCTCAAAAAATGCTTCAGAGGTTGACCCTAATTGCAACCCTCGTACTTTACAATGTATGTATTAAGTACTAATAATACTATGTTAGCTAAAAGTTGACTTTCTGATGACGGCCCAATAATCGATTTTGTCCACCAAAAATGATTGACTGTTTTCCAGTCTTCTACACTCCAGGTATATTATATATACATATGTGTGTGGCACTGTACTCTGTGTGTGAAAATTTCAGGTTCTGGAAGATCTAACAGCTGCATTACCCAAGGTCTCAACATAAAGAACCTGTTGTAAATTAAGTTTTTGGATTTGATGGAAAAACAATATAGCTATATTGACATGAATAGCAAGTTCAAAGGAGGTGGAAACATGTACCTTGAACAAGGGTTGCCACAAGCAGTAAGGGTTTGCCACACGCAGTTTTCACCATGGACAATATCTCTAACCTCCAGAATGAGGAGATGTGGTCTCAGTATTTGGCTCTCACAGGCCAAACGACAATGTCAAACTGCCCCATGCCCATAAACCTGACTCACCAGATATTGACATTCATTCGGTATGGATGCAATAAGAGACATAGTTTGCTTCAGTATGAAAGGAATGAAGTATGGAGAATAGGATACCCAAAAAAAAGAAGAAGAATGTACTTCTTGATCAATAATCTGCAGCTGAGAGCTGACAGCAATCAAATTGGAGACCCAGATAAGCCACTGAATATCATTTTTTCCTTGTCCTAGGCTAATTTTTGTCTACATCTGGAAGTGTGATCTGTAGTCTTTTGAATTTAATAGTGCCACTTTAGAAATACAAATTGCTGAAGGCAACATGCACCATTCAACTTATTCATCTCTCTTTGATCACTCTTCCACCTCAAATTCATTGAATATTTGTTTTCTGCAGCTAGAAAGAGATTTAAGACCTCCAAAGAAATAGTCTGTTTAGAGTCTCTTGGACCCATAATCCTCAACTGTCACCAGCCATTCCTAAGAGGCTGGCAATTCCTGGATGGGTTTTTGGGTCATATTGTACCTGTGCACCATATCAGCCACAACAACTTGTCTGTAATTCAGCTCAGCTCTGGCTGTGGTGTTGACACACATAGGGGTTTCCTCCACCTATGAGCTGTTTGGCTTATTGGTCATTGGACACCAGTTGTAGCTTGAATTGAATTCAGGTATTGAGAAACTTGGGAAGAAAATTTTCTGTATATGGTTGGATGGTCATAAGTGCTTTGCAAGCCATGGCATCTCCTTGTCATCTTTTAGAGCAAATGAGACATCATCACTGCCAAATCACATCATCCCCCAGCATGTAGGAAAAGTTTAGGAGTGTACAAAACTTGTATCTAAGGATAAACACTTACAAAAGCAAATTCACTCATTGAAACCCAGAGAAGATGTTTTGCTGGACCTACCAAGGAAAATTGAGCTGCAGCTTTTGAAGGCGATGGCGAGCCCCAGCTTCGCACAAAAGTATTCGACATGCTCCAAGCCTAGACCTGCCCATAATTGTTTGTGAACACAATTGCACAGCAATACAGAAACAGAAATGATACTGACTTTCTGCATTGTGGCTGGTATGAATCTTATCATGCCCATATAACACTGAAGCCAATTTCGCAAACATACCCAGTAGCAAGAAGGGCATCAGCAGTAGGGCATGGCACTCCATGGGTTGCACATAGACGAATGCATGCATCAACCACCTGCTCCCAACAAAGCCCAAAAACATGGCAGTGATCAGGGACATAGATGATTGTACTGTAAACCAAGAAAATAGTTCTGAAAGCTGACAACCACATGATGACTTGATGGAGGATGGTTTTGGCCAGTTTGACTTTCAAATCAATTTTCTTTTTGGATTCTTGAGGTGCAGAGAGGTGTATGTTTGTTGCAAAAAGGGATGAAACACCCACCTTCTCAAATGAGGTCTCAACCATGGTAGTTCGTTGTTGTTCATTTACCATAGCAACAAGAAAGATCTTGGCATACTTTGCACACCTCTTCATCATCTGAAACTCAACATAGTGAAGGCATCATCATTAGGCTTTGTGTCAAGTACAAAACAAACCCAATTCCACAAGATGGCTGATTCTAGTCAAGGAGCATAAGGCATGCAAACATACCTCCTGATCCTATAGATTCCCTTTTTCCTCTTTAGCAACACAAATGAGTGCAAACTTTCATTTTTCATGAGCAGTTTTGCAAGTCACAATGGTTGAGATTTGTTCACCTGGATATGTGGGGATTGGAACATCTCACTGATAGCAGCCTCAACATCTGACATGCCTATCAGCTTGCTGCCTGACTGCAAAAGCCCTCGAGAAGACTGTAATGCTTCTCTTTCAGAGGCTTTCCTTGGTAGGTCCATGGAGACATGATTGGACATTGAGGGTTGTGAGCGCTCTTCTGCAATTTCTACTGCCCGTCTGCAAAGCTCCAATGCACGGCGAGCATCCCCAGACACTGCTGCTACCTGTATCCACAGAGCTACCAGTTTTCAGCCTCATTGCTCACCATCTTCCTGCTTATGTCTGAAATACAACTCACATTACTCTCCCTTTCCCTGTTCTGCTTCTCCTGACTCACCTTGAGGAAAGAAAAATAAGATACCTCTTTATCATTCAGAAAAGAAAGACCCAATGATACACGATCAAGAGACATCAGATCTGGTCTGAAGAACTTTTGATCTGTTGAGTCTCTTGCAAGAGGTCTCATCCGATGATCTTCCACTACTACTTGAGTTCTCATCAGTCAAAGATACTCTGCTCTGCTCTATCTGTGTGAGAGTGTGTGTCTCTCTCTTGCACTGGATACCAATGTCAACATGACAATGGGAAGAATACCTTGCGTGAAGCAAACTCAACAGCTTGCTTGTCAAAAGCAGCAATGCCATGTAAGCGTGTTGCCAGAATCTGCTGCAGCTGTGTGTGGGAGTAAGGGCTGAATGATATTCTATTAAGCCCAAGACGGCTTGCAATCCTAGGCAGCATTCGCTCAGGCAAATCCATTGTGTTTGCAATCCCTGTTAGCACCATCAATTTAAAAATGCCTTACCATCAGCTCACAGCATGAGAACCAATTTTTTTTGCAGAACTGAAGCCAAAACATGAGGATCAATCTGAAGAATCCCAAAGGTAGGGTTTGATGGTGGAGTGTACCAATAACAATGAGTCGAGAGTTTGGGCGGCTAGGCCAATCAAAGAGATTATAAAGTACCTGAAAATGCAAAACACAGGTCAGAATACACTTGTTCAGTTTCTGCATTTGATAGTAGGACGAAAAAAGCATTCATGTTAACACATACAAAACACATTTCCTTAAACAAAGGAGGCAAGCAAGTAGAAGTACCGATTGGTTTCGGGTCACAAGGAGGTCCAGCTCGTCAACAAGTAGAATACAAGGGCGGGCATTCATGCCTTTGAGAGGCTTGGTTTCTGAGAAGCGAGCATCCAGCAACTGCAGAGCTCGCCGCCAACCCACATGCTGGCCAGTCAAAGCCTCATGCAGTACCTGCACACATGTGATGAGCCAATTCCATGACATGTCTGTATTACAAATGCTGTCTCTTACAAGTGTTCCAAACCTCATGGAAAGGAAAACTAGCCATGACCCACTCTGGAAGGTCATAATCTCTTCATTCGGCAAGGCAAAATGAGCTCTTTCTTCACATCCCTCAACATACGGGACCTTTCATTCATGGTTTATACTTTTGGGGAACGTCTGAACTTTCCTTGTTCCCAAGAAGGAGCAAGGCCGTGATATAAGGATGAGGATCTTAGGGTTTACATTACAACTAAAATGCACACAATAATAGCTTCTTCTTCCTCTTGTTGACCTTGACAAAAATGGCTTCAGAAAAAACTTACGGAGTAGGCATGGTCTGGAGAAGGCAGGCGGAGTCCATTGATCTCCACAAAACGGTAGGGGGGCAGTTCATTCTTGTCCACTTTAGCTCGCAGTCCCTTCATCACCTCAAGGACTGTTGCAGTCTGTGAACAACAAAAGAGACAATATAAATGCTATTCAGATTATCTCCCTTGCCACCCTAAAGCTCATGCAAGCCTGACATTGTACTACCGAGTCAGCTCATTCAACCCCTTAATTGAGCATGTAGAAGATTTCAAGCACACAAATCATTCAGATATACTACCCATCATGAGGTTTGACCTAGGGTCCATCAATGATAAAGCATTCCAACCCACCCACCTTGCCAGTTCCTGGTACGCCACTTATGTAGAGACAGTGGCCTAAGCAGTTCTCTCCTGCTGCCACAGCTTCCTTGAGAAAGGACTCAATCTCATTCCGCTCCCTGAATGGATCAATCCCACCAGCTGCATAATCAAAAATAGCCCCAAAAAACCTTCAATGAAACCCTGGAAACAAAACCTTTGACTAGGGTCAAAAACCAACAATTTTAGGCATACTTGTCTCGGCAGGGTAAGGATGCTGGAGTTGCAGACAGCATCAGGGCAGCTTTGGCCTTCTCTAGCTCTGTCAAGGGGCGCTTTCTTGATGGAGGGATACATTTAGCACCAATGCCTTCAATGCGGTCAGCATAACCTCGCCGGACATTCTGCAGAGACAACAAGCAAAGAGTTATGTGAGTGCAAATGTGAAGTGAACATAATCCCTGACTGAGGTGTGTACATGGTTAGTCAGCCAGTCAGTCAGTAAGGAAGCTCCACGTGGAATCCAGTAGATGACCAAGAAGTGAAAAGAGATGAAAAGAAGTCTTGAAAGCAAAAAAGCAGCATATAATCTCAAACAGCCTTCACAACCCCAGAAAATTCCCAGATGGTGTTTGAGACTCACTGCTGCTCTTGAGGCAGGAGGTCCTTTCTTTTGCTGTGTATTAGTTTTACATCTAGACCAGGACATGCCAACACCTCCTCTGCAGTCCTCTTCATTCTCATCAAGCCCATTATCATCTTCATCCTCCTCCTCCCCATCTACAACTCCATGGGGGCCTTGCACGGGATGGAAGTTTTCATCATCACTGTCATCTCCCTCACTCTCCTACATTTCAGAGAACATTCAATCAGAAAAAAAAATCAGGCAAGGCTTTTCCACAAGACATCCATCCAAGGAGATGCTCACAGGAAGATGATTGCAGATGCAACAGAAACTACAACTAATTACACATAATGTTGCTTACTTCCTGCAAGTATGTAGTAGATTGGCCTCAACATTCACAACATCAAACAAAGGAATAAATTGCAGCAACAGGAGAAAAAAAAAGATAAAAGGAGATTTACATGATCAAAGGCATCAGCAATACGTTTGAATGTCTGGTGTCTGAAGTCATATTCATGACCACAAAAGAATACATCGTCACCCTCATGACTGGATTTGCTGTACTCCTTGGGAGACATAACATAGCAATGTCGGAGTATTGTACCCATCTGCAAAGAAAAAGAAAAACAGAAAAAATTGCAATCTTGGGTTCAGCAGAAGGTAAAAAAGTTCAGTGGATTTGGGCAAAGCTGAAAAACAGAAACAAAGCTAAAACCCCACCCAAATCCAGAAACAAATTCTCAGTGGAAGGCACAGTAGAAACAAACAATCCATAAGAGTAGAGCATGAGATTTGGTTGAAGGAGTTGTAGGAAAAGAAGAAGAAGAAGAACCACCACCTCATTCTCATCCACTGTATTGGAACGGAAAAGCTCACGGCGAGCATGCCAAGGTTTTCGTCCTTCTGCAGTTTCTTCAGGTAATGTCCACCAGCGAGCTTGGAAGTAGTATGTCCCATCATTCTCACACCATAGCCTGCCAGAAAAAAAAAGCCACTTCTTGCATCAGATCTGATCCTCCCACATGATGTTTGAGCATAGTCTGGAAGACAAGAAGCAATCCAATTGTCCTTGCAGTGTGATGGAGTGCCAGAAAGAACTCTCACTTCTCAATACGAGCAGCCCAAATCTCTTGAGCAAGGAAGCGTTCACGTGCTGTTCTTCGTCTCTTCCTCTCATGAGGCTGATGCTCCACCACCTACAGAATGTACCCACAAACCATGACATCTCTCACACACACCCATCTAGGTCTTAAACCCTAAACCCTATACCCTGAAACCGTTCTTCTGCAATACTACAAGAACAGGAGCTGCTGTTGGTGAGAGAGATGACCCTCCCACCCACCTGCAGCTCTCCTTTTGTAATTGCTTCACAGTTGAGAAAAATCCAATTGTGATATCTCTCACACATCCAGATCTTAAACCCTATAACCCTTCTGCAATATGACAAGAACAGGAGCTGCTGTTGATGAGAAAGATGACCCTTCCACCCACCCACCCACCTGCTGCTCTCCGTTTGCAATTGGTTCACAGTTGAGACAAATCCAATCGTGTCATGTCTCGCACATCCAGATCTTAAACCCTAAACCCTAAAACCCTAAACCCTTCTGCAATGCGACAAGAACAGGAGCTGTTGGTGAGAGAGAGAGATATGACCGTCCCACCCACCTGCTGCTGCTCTCCTTTTGCAATTGCTTCACAGTTGAGACAGAACCAATCGCCCTCTGGAACTTCAGTGAGAGGTGGAGTCAAGCAACTGAGATGAAATCCACCAAGACAATCGTCGCACTCGATCATGATCTCTTTTCCGAACTCTCCACAGACTTGGCATTCCTCCACTTCTTCGTCGGAGTCCGAGGCCAGCAGCTCCTGCAGCCGCTGATCCTCCTCCTCATCATTCTGCTGCCCATTCTCGTCGTTGGATCTTCTCACATACACATCGTCCCCAACTCTGTACTCGACTTCCTGAAACAGAACTCTCTTGAAGACTACTCTGTTGTTGTTGTTGCTCTTCCCATCCTTGTTTGTTCCTTGCTTCGTTCTACCTCTTGTTCTTGACAATCGCTTCTTGGCAGCCGTGGCGCCCCCATCCAATGCTGCTGCTTCCGGGTGCTGAATCTTCTTCTTAGAGCTGGGCTTTGGATCCTCTTCTTTCTGTTGTACAAGAGAAACTAGTCGAGGGGATTTCCTTCTTCTGAGATTCTCTAAGGTCTGCAAATTTCGGAGAGCTTGTGACGACGACAACCCATTCGGAAGTTCTTCCCCTACAGCAGCAGGGGCAATCGGTTTCCGCTCTAATCCCATTCCACAATCTTCTTCATCTTCTCGAGCTCGCGCTTTTGCGTCGTCGAACTGGAGACGACGAGGGACGACACGATGATGAGGAGGAAAAGGAGGAGGAGGAGAAAGCCCTGGAGTGCATGGCGACGACAATGGCGCCGCGATGTACTCCACTGCACCATCGAGTTCAAATGACTTCCGCTTCTTAGAACCGAGAGGCCTCCCTCTCGATTTCATCACAAAAGATTTCTGAGCTCCTCCAACACAATGCCAGCCAACAAGCTCCACCCAGATTCAGATTGCAACCAGAATCCTAAAAAATAGAAACACCCAGTGCGAGAAAAAGCACGAGGAGAAGATGCAGCAGCGGGAGGAGGAGAAGCAATAACGGTCATTGCAGCAGCAAAGCAGCAGCGGAGATGACCCATGACGACAGCGGAGGAGAGACCGCCCGCGCGCGCGCCCGAGAGAGACGAACGCGCGGGAACGATGGATGCGCGGGAAAACTGACAGGAGGACCTCCGCAGTTCCTCTTCCCCCACATTCTTCATTCTTCCCTCGCGGTCCTTTTCCCTCCAATTCTCGACAGATCTGCCGCGACCCAACGTCAGGATCGGGATGGATTGTTTCTTTCTCATAATGGTTTTGCAGACCTGTAAAAGAAGAAAAATCTTCTTCCGAGTCTTCTTCTGATTGCACGCAGTGTGATCCAAACATGCATGCATCTTTTGCTTCTGGTTCAGACTTACTTCAGCTGACTCTCTGGTGGTGACAACAGAGAGTACCTAGTAGTACGACACGCACAAGAACCATTTTCGACTTGCCCAGGATCAGCATCAATCTTCCGTCAAAGCACATCAAGGTAGACAAATTTTGTCAAAGCTTTTCCATGCAGAATTTTTTCTGACAATAACCAGCTATGATTTCACGTTCAGAAGTTGCAGTTGAAAATGCCAAATGCAAGAACTTCAAATGCTGAAGCTGACTGATTCAAGTTGATTAAAGTAGTGTGACTGCTAATCTCAAACAAACATTGTTTTGTATGGGAATGTCTTCTTGGTTGGCAGGAATAATGTTCCTACAACCAAGATGATGTTACTGCAACCAGATCTAAGAATCAAAGAAACAGGAAAAAAAAGACACAGCTAAATCATGATCTGAAAAGGAACTGCAGAGCTGGAAAAATGGTGGAGGTTGCAGTCCTGTTGCAAATTCACAATTTGTCAGAAGCAAATAGGGGACTTGGACACATATGCTGCTGCAACGAAGCTCACTCTCTCAACAATTGCTTGGGACCGTAGTGTTAAAAAGAACACTCCTGAAAATGGAAATGGCACAAATTTTGAAAACTGCTTATCGATAGTTGTGAATATGTACAGCAAAATGCACTAGTCTACCACATTGTAGGAATCTGTTCATCTTGTTAGGGCCTGAACCCTCAAAGCAGTCTGATAATGGCAACTTCCTTCACATCTACCACCTTCTCATAAAACATGAATGAACATGGTGATTTCTTCATGCAATAGCTGGTGCAATTCCTTAAAGAGAGAATCATCTCTCCAGATCATCCTGGTTAATGTGCTGCAAAGTGGGATTGCTTGAATCTGAATGTAGCTTGTAGCAATTGCACTCATCAGTCACTGCGGTATAGAACATTCCAGGTATAGATGACACAAATATGTCACTGCAGGAATGATTGCAGAAGTCCACTGCTCTGTGCTGCCTCTCTCATGCAAGTCAATAATCAATACCCCAAGCTGTTGTATGTGTAGTGAAAAAAAGTGACTGACTGAATGGGTTACTAGACTTGCACCAAGTTGTGTTGATCTCTGCCACTGCCTCTTCCTCTCTTGCATTGGGGTTGGGTGAAAAGCTCTCCAGGGAAATGAATACACTTTTCTCAAAGACAGGTGGAGAAGATCTTCTTTTGAATATAAGATTGGGTCACTCAGCATGGAAGTCTGCACAAAAACAGTTCTGTTGACATCATTAGAAAGGCACCCAACAATGTTGACTAGCTAGCACTCAAGAGACCAATAACCACCACGTCATATACACTTGCAATCTCAAGCCAATTCTATTCAAACCAATCCTGAACTTATGCAGGAAAAAGAATATGGAAATACTACAGGCTAGTTGCAAATACAAAGATTGGCACCAAACTATGCTGTGATTTTGCAATTTAATGAAAGTCAAGCTTATGAAGTTCAAAATGTGGCAGAAGGTGAGTGGTTCATAATATTCATGAAAAATCTGGCATGCCAAATGTCAGATCAGAAACAAAGAAGACAAGTGGAATTAGTGTATAGAGTAAGGAATATGCCAATGATATCAAAAATTTCTGTGGAAGGCAATGGTGTAATCCATACGAACATGTTACCTGGATCATATTGCTCACTGTTTAAGCTCCTCCAAAATCAACACAATCACACTCTCCCAATCAAATCAAAAGCCTACAAATCATTGTGTACATACGTTTTCAGGCACCCAAACCTCAGTTGGATTTTCTTGAACATATAACCCTAAACGCTTCTGCATAATACATTCTAGGTAGTGCATAAATCCTTGAAGCAAGAGATGTCAACCTAGATCCATGAAATGAATACACAGAAGAAAACTAATGGGGTGTCTGAAGAATGTGCAAATAACATATCAGAGAAATGAAGAGTTCTCAAACAATAGGTGTATTATTAATGTGCACCCTTCTTCTTATTCCTCCTCTTCTTGGCTTTGAAAGTGACTTGCAAACTTGTGGAGCTATTGAAGAAGTGGAATCTGGACCAAGAGCTACAAAGTCCTACTACTCTCACCAACAATGCCATGAACTTGACCTAATCGCAGCTCCCATGAACTTATCCATTGAAATAGGTTTGATTGGGATTTGATTGAGCAAGCAAGGGTACATAAATCATTACATACCTGAGAAACCTGAGCAGGTGTTTGCGTGGGTCGATCTTACAGCAGGTTGTCAGACAGCAACAGAAGAAAAACCAGCAACACTTAACTTCTCCGCCACTATGGCCTTTTGCAAGCCCACAATACTGAGCATTGCCATCGAATTGGTTGCCAGCATTCTGATGCCCTCCTCCTTCTAAGTCTTGCCATCAATATCATCTCTGCTACTACTTGCTGATGCCGCAGAAAGCAAAAAAAAGTGCAGACAAAAAACAAGCACCCGACAAACTTCAAACCCCGGCTCACAACAACAATCCAACAACGACAATGCCATGTGCTAAACCCTAAAACCCTAAACCTAAGAAAGTGCAGACAAAAACGGACGCAACAAACTTCAAAGCCAAGCTCACAACAACAATGCCATGTAAAACCCTAAACCCTGAGTAGCTAATGTATACCTATACATCACTACTTTCAATTTAGGTTTCAATACCTAAACCTAAATTCTAAACTTGAACTAGGGTTCAACAAGAGTTGTGATGCATTCACACTTGATGTTAAATCAATGTTAAATGAAAATCTAGGTGGCATCCTAGGTGGCACCCAATGTTAAATGGGCGCTAGCTTAATGTTAAGTGAATGTTAGTTTAACATAAAATCTTCATGATACGGAAGTTTAAATCTTAAATGACTAGTATGGTGTTAAGGGACTCAACGCTAGAGTCCCTGACACCAAGTGTGAACACAGCTTTAGGGTTGTCGTTCTTGGCAGAGTTGTGGGGTATGGACTATGGGTACTCTAAAATCATAGTCTAAATACATGAGTATGAAACATGTTAAAAATTCGAGTATGTTGAGTACACAAATGTTGGTGTTTTGTTGCAATGAGGAGTTAAAGAATACACCATCTCATTTTTCATCTTCACTAGACCACTCAACAAATGATTATTTGTAATCTAGATCAAACACTTTGTCATGCAATTTGATGTCACTAAATACATACACTAGATTGTTTGTTTTCTTTGATGACAATCCGTTTTGTCATTTTGAGTGAAACATACTTATAAAAAGCTCTAATTCCTCTCACATGATAATGCTAATGTCACTTGAGTTAACACTTGAATAAACATTTTCTTATAGTTTAGGAGTTTCAACTGGTGAGAATTCCTACCATTGATGGGTAGGCATTGCTTTTGCCATAGCCAGGGCAACACAATCAAAAAATGAACCTTGCAAGTTTCTATAAGCAATTAGTTGCTTCTCAACAAGAACTTTGATCTTCTACATTGGGAAATAACTCATCACAAATTTTTTAAATTTTTTTAATGTTTAATATACAAATGGAAAAATTCATTGTAAAAAAGGAGCCAATATTATGAGAGACCAGGGGAGCACCCAACCCTTGCTGACCAAGAACGCATCACTACCATTTAAAATTGTTATACTAGGTGGTTAGAAACACCGCTTGATTTTCCCGCCCATCCGATGCACAAATGACATGGGGGGCACCAAACTTTGTTAAATAGCTTCAAGAGTCTACCTTCTTCTTTTGAATGTTTTTTTAATCATCTTCGTAATATGTTGTCACTCTATTGTACCATAATCCACTATGCTTTCCCCCTTACCTTTTTTTAGTTTAGAATCATGCCATCTACTATCATTAAAGATTACATCATTTCTCTCAAAAACCATAGATAATTAAACCTTCTGAAACAACTTGGTTTAATTAACTTTTGGAAGTTTTACCTTAATATAACTGATTTCACATTGGGGGAACCAGTTTTTTGGGTGAAAGTGTTTAGACTGTTTAGATTGGAATGGATTTTTTTGGTGTTTGAAGTGTGGACACACTAGATAGATGTACAACATCTTATCTCGTGGCAGGGCCACAGTGTTTGTGATGCCTTGTTGAATAGGCATTGCTCTACACTAAGGGCATTCCATGTATAGTTGATGCAAGGTGTCTTTCATAGATAGAAAAAAAGTATGCCATTTCCTATGACATCTTTGCTTTCATGAATTGCAAAAGCATGTGGGCAATTGTTTCTGAGGTTGCGAAGTCATAGGAGGGGCAGTTCACCTAGATGGCCTAATCCATATTCATTCTCTAGGTGTAAACTATGCATGCATAATGCCATAACAACAAAAGATGTCATTCCACTTCGATGGGAAATCATCTTTACACATTTTATGTACATTGCATATGTGCTATCTCCTTGGTTTGAAAATCTTCTTTCCTTGTTTTGCATTATACCTTATCATTTCCAATTGCATTACACCTTGTCATTTCCAATTGATCATTCCATCTTCACAACCCTAAGTCAAACTCTAGGTCTTGGAATGTTCCATAACACATTTTGAATTCCAAACCTCTTGACCCCAACCTTGTATAAACGCTATCTCTTCTCAATGTTTTAGTGAACTCATTGTTGTTACTCATGGGCTAAAAAGCTTTAATTGTGCCCCTACATCATAGGCTTGGATTTCCTTGGGTACTACCACAACCTTCCATAAATATGTGTCTATAGTAGGTTGAGAATGACAAATGTCAGGTAAAATACCACAACCAAGTTTTCTATTGGGTCTTCAAAGATGCTTGTCCATTCATTAGCATTTGTTTATAGATTAGGGTTCATGAGTTTTTCATTCCATCCAATTGGGATGTTCTTGAGTATTCATTTCCAAGTACATTGTTCACCTTCTTCTAACTTGAATAATTTTTTGATCACTCCCAAGAGCAGAAGCATTTGTTTTTCACATTCTATAAATTGAATATAAGTTAAATTGTAACAAAAGGGAGGAAAAGGTTGTAGGTTATTTCATTAACATCATTGTTTTCTGATTGCAAATTTGTAGTGTTCTTTCTGACAAGTTTCTATACAAAAAATTCAAGCCCAATTTCTCTAGAATTGAATTAAATAAAAATAATTAATTCTTCCATTTGGAAACCAAAAAATGATGATAAAAGTTATAAAAATTGATGCAATACATGGCACATGTGTTGTAACTTTTGAATCTATTTTAATGTAAATTAAAACTAGGATAAATTTGAATTTTGTGTAAAATATTTTGAAACATCATTTGTAAATTGTTGTAAGGATGAGAGAACAATTTTTTGGGATCAAGTGGTGATATTGAGGTTTGCAATTGTATGAACAAAAGGAGCGTCTTGCCCCCATTGAGGACTGCAAAAAATTCCAAATTATAACATGAGAGATATTAAAATTATCCGTAAAGTCAGTCGATTAGCGGGTGAGAATGGTCAGTTTCATCATAATAGGGCATCAAATGTGTAACTGGGAATGAAATTTTGCAAAATGAAATAACTAGGAACCAAACTAGTTTTTCCACCAGTTTCATCCCCTTTCCTTTTTCCTGAGCGCCTTCACTGCTGTTACATATATTTTCACTGCTAGTACCTGAGAAATCTTGTCTTGTAGATTTTTTCTGAGAAATTTGTTACTAAGTTTTTCTTTGGATCTGGAATTATTACATAATCACATTATTTTCAAGGGAAGGTCTCAACAATAGGAATTGTGAACCAGGTTATGTCCCAGCTATATCAGGACTTTGCTAGATAAAAACTTACTAGTGCAAAGTAAAAACTAATGTGGTCCAAAAATTGGAGAAAATGGACTCAACTTGGATAGAAATCAGAGGTACCGACTGTTTTTTTTTCCACAATTTTCTCATGTTGCACCAAAAGTGACAATCAGCCACAAAAGGATTTAGCTAAATCTAGGTACAAGACAAGAGAAAAGTATAAAAACTAAGAATTATATATTGATGAATCACTAGAACCTTTTGGCTAAATATGGAAATTTCAGTAAAAAGCTAAAAATCTGCCCAAATCATCCTAAAATCTTGGAGATTTCATTACTTTCTTCTTGAAAATGTGGCAAGTTTTTTGGAAAATTTTCAAAAAGTTCTCTTGAGTATGTTGCTTGGGAATTTGTTTTTTAATAGCAAAATGGCCAATTTTCGCCACAAAAAAATCACATGGATTCCATGTCATGGAACTGTCAAGCATTTCGAACAAACTCTTATTCAACAGTCTGCAAATAAGGAGAATCATTTTTGAAAGCCCATATATATGAATGACAGACAGAAGACCACAAAATGTATAGCCCAGAGATTTTAATTTTTTTCAGGTTCAATTGGGGAAATAGGGTCAACAAATGTAGTGAAGGTGATAATGGATAATATAGCAAATTACACAAGAGTTGGAAAATTAATAGCCAAAAAAATCCACACATAACATCTAGCGGTTGTGTAACACACATAAGATAATATTTAATTGTAGAGGACATTATTGGGAAGTTATAGTGTGGTTGAGGAAAAAGGAAACATTAAACTTATCACAAATCTTATTACAAAAGCCCAGAAATTTGAAAACAGTTTACAATGGAGATGGTGCCAGAATCCATGTAGCACCACTGTTTTGGCCAGTTGGCGACAAAAAACACAATCATCCAGTGCGACTGACTCGTACAAAAGATCCCTATCAAACATAAAACAACAATTCAGCAAGTGTAAGATTTAAACATAGAAAAGGGACAAGAAAATAAAATTTCAAAGGAATTACAGGTCCTATATACTTCGATGAGTCATGACTTGTGGTAACCTCATCATGCACTCACAGCAAGAGCTGCAGAAGCTGAATCCGAACTACAACTCTAACTCTGAAGCTACTTCTCACAGATTGTGGTTTTTTCAACAAGGTTTTTTGAATTTCATAACATTGTTGTGAGGATTATAATATTTTGGAACAAAGAATTTTCTGAATCTGCAGGAGTCTTGATGTTCACAGATGCTCATGCATGCAGGAATCTTAAGGGCTGCTAGATCATGGTTTTTTTGTTCAAAGTGGAACGCTTCTAAGAAGAGTGAGTTCCATGTTGAACCCTGGGCCCAAACCCAGCAAGAAACCAAACTCGCTTCCCATTCCAGTAGTGGATGCGCCCAAGCGAATGGAGCGTTGCCGCATCTCGTCCAACGCGAACAAGCAAGTGGGGCCAGACATGTTGCCAAAATTCTCCAGTACGTCCCAACTGGGCTGCAGCTTCTCCTTCTCCACGCCCATCGCCTCTGCGACATCTTCCAGAATCTTGTATGCTCCCGGATGCACTACCCAAAACATGTCTCTGTTATCCGGGTTCCCCACTAGCTTCTTGCCTTCGGATGTGAATTCTGCCAAATGCTTAGCGATCACTATGCGCACTGTATCTTTATCCCCTTGCTGGAACAAACCCGCCTCCGTGATCTTTCCTTCAAGCACGTGCTCGCTGTCTGGAACTGCCATCTGCGTCGACCAGTACATCTCGTAGATGGGTCGTTCCACTTCTGGTTGTGGGTCGGCACCTATGACGAGAGCAGCTGCTCCGTCTCCCAATGTAGCGTGTGCGAGAAAGCCGTCCACCTTGTAGAGTGTGTCTTGGTTCGGGGCCCGGAAGTTCATGATCGTGTTGGCTTCTGCGACCACGACGAGTACGCGAGCACCCTTGGCACTCTCGGCGAGATTCCTGGCGATCCGCATGACGGCGCCTCCGCCCCAGCAGGCCGTCTGGTACAAGCACACTCTTTGTACAGTCGGGTGCAGTCCCAGCATCCTGGCCATCTTGAGGTCGGTTCCAGGGATGGAAGTACTGCTGGTCGTTGCGAAGACCATATGTGTGATGTCGCTGAGTGGATGGCCCCATTCCTCGACAGCTTTGATTGCAGCCTCGTAGCCGATCTCGGGAACAACCTTGTTCGCGATCTCATTGCGTGTCGTCAAACTGTTGTCCCAGTAGGTGAGAAGCTCCGGATGAGCCTTGAAGAGTTCTGGAGTTAGAAAGGTGTGGCGTTTCTTGATGCATGAATTATCACCTGAAAGGAAGGAATCAACATAACCCAATTCAGAATTCGTTTTGAAGCTATAGATCCCAAATTATGCATTTTTGCAAAAGCGTGGAATGATCATGGTTGAATTCTGCGTGCTAATTGTAAGAATCAATCTACAAGAAACTCTGGAAATATTCATGCCCAGAGCTGCTAAGTCTCAGCATCCATTATTATTTGATAATTTCTAGCACACTCACAGATGCGTTTGAACCGGGCCTTGAGAACGACATCATCGGCAACGTTGCAAAGTTCGAACAGCTTGTCATGGTACGTATCCTGCTGGATGACAGTGGGAGGGAAGGCGGTGGCCATAGCCAAGACGCATGCCGGTCCTTCTGGTAGTGGCACCAGTCTACCGATTGGCTGCTGCACTACAGCAGCAATATGCTGCTCAGCAACATCAGTAACAATCCCATTGAAACTATCTTTAGATGGTGGCGCCATTCTCCACTCTTTGTAAAAAAGAAAAACCTCGAAAGCACCACAACAAACAAACAAAAAGAGCAGCTCCCGAAAAACAAACAAAGCTCCCCAAGAGAGAAATCAAACAGACCCAAAACAAACTACAAGTCTTTCATGCCAAATAGAACTCAAACTTTCAAGCTGCCTGCAGTGTGACTCTCAAGCTTTTTATGTTTGTCTCTCAAATCTCAATTGCAGTAGATCTGAGAATTCTTTCACATGAAAAAAAAAATGTAAAATTGAGAATAAATTGCAACAGCTGCAGCTTGGAGAAACAAGGAATGGGTATGAACTGCAGTAGCTTATATTTGGGAACACAAGAGATTTGGGACTCCTAAATCACCAAAGACTTGCTCTCAATTTTATGCAGTAAAATTGCTAGGCAACTTTTTTCCTGTTAATAATTTGAGCTCAGCACTGCTGCGCACTACCAGTGACTATCGACTCTTTTAATTTTTTTCTTATGTTTTCATATATTTAAGTCAATGCCAAATTAAATTTAAATTAGTATACATTTCATGGACATGAAAGGACAAACGTTAATTTCATTTTTTAATATCCATCTTGGTGGAAAGGAAAAAAAATTGATTTAGTTATAAAGTGGAGGTAATTATTAAGAAAGGTGGGAGATAGTTATTATGAAGATTAATAGGAATGGAAAGTAATTTAAAAAAATGAAATAGTTAGGCTTAAAATGAGGTAGTTATTTCTGAAATTGGCTTTGGAATGGTCCATAGATGACCACACGAAGGATTCCAAAAAATCCTCTATATACCAGTTTCGATTTCTCGTGACTGGAATTTTAGGGTGGCTGACTCTTGGCAGGCTGCCTAGACTGACTCAGCCAGACTCTTGTGTACCCAAATATAGTACGCTACCGCAGTTCACACAAATCTAAAATCCCTAGTTGGTCCAAATTATGAAGGGTGATCAGTTTGGGTTTACGCTAATGTAGTTAGGGTCCAAGCCCAAGTAAATGATTTTGGAAAGATAAAATTGGAGGGACTTTTTTGATGGCTCCTCATAAAATTGTCACCTTTTTAAGGCCTAAACACAAATATAAGAAAAATCATTTTCTTCTTGCTTTCTGAAAATAAAGTTGGAGGGAATTTTAATGGCTGCCCTCACAAAATTGCTACCCCTTGAAGCCTAAAACAGCAATAAAATGGGATCAATTTTTCTTTCTTATTTTTTTTGAAAAGTAAAATGCGATCAATTTTTCGGTGCCCCCCACCCCCCTGCCAAAAAAAATTGTTCCCCTCAAGCTTAAACACAATCATTAAAAAATAAATAAATAAATAAATAAAAAGTAAAATTGGGGGGAGAATTTGAAGTCCCCTACAAAATTGTTGCCTCTTAATGTTATAAGCATAATGATTTTTTAAATTTTTAAAAAAAGTAAAAATGGAGAGAATTTTTAAGGTCCCCCCCCCCTCTCACAAAATTATTACTCATTAAATCCTAACACCATAATAAATATTTGTTGAATCAACATATACAAACATCAATACATATCCATCACAACAAGTATTCATTTTATTTTTTCATCCATAATTTGATTGTTTATGAAAGGTGCAAAAGAGGACAAAAACAAAAAAAGAAAAGAAAAAAAAAGAATGAAAAATAGAAAATCAAAGAGGAAACCTAGAAAGAGAGAAAGAAAAAAAAGAGATAGAATATGAATAAAAAGTTAAGACAGCTACATTTCGGAACTTTATTTTTAAACCTGACCTACTTACGTGAATGAGCAAAAGAATAGATCATGCGCAAAATAAATTATTTTTTATTAAAAAAATGCACATGGTCTATTCTTCCGGTCCAAATTGGGTGACTTACCCTATGAACAAACGTCCTTGAGCCATGGCCCATGAGTTTTTCATGGTGTAATCCAAAAAGTGGGGTAACATGAGGTTCTATGGGCCAAGGCCCAAGCCGTCTAGTGTAAACAGCCCCTTACTTGTAATAAGCAAAACACTACTAGACCATATAGGCTTTTTCATTTGGTCCCACATTTTCAGGAATGCTCACTAAATGTTAGAAGTTTGTAAGGGCTCCTGGGTTCCAGCAAACAACAAAAAAATACAAGGGGGAAAAAAAAAAAGCTAAACAAGAAACCGAGAAAAAGAAGAGATAGGAGATGAATAATAAGTTAGGACAGCCACAGTCCAAACATTTCAGAATCAGATCCCTCAATTGTTTACTGTACAATATATCCAAAATAATAGTGTACAATATAAAAGTATTAGTATGTGTACATTAAATAATAGTGTACATAATAAAGTACAATTATGTACACTAATTAAAGTATTAACGTAACTAGTGGGTACCCGTGACCTTCGGACACTGTGAAGTCCCCCGGTTTCTTTAAACCAAGAGAGACACAGAAAGGCGCAAAGCAGTTTTTTTTTTTTTAATAAATTTATACATGATATACATCTAGCGCGCATATCACCGACACACATGGAAGGCATGCCGTAGTGGGTGGTTGGCAGTCTTTTTCTTTTATGGCGACAATGTCTCAAATTTCTGGCGAAACTTTCCCTTTTTTTCAAAAATAATTCGCCAAGAAACACCCTTATTTTTGGGGAGCGTGTCGCCAGTTATGGCGAAATCTCTGTGAATTTGTGTGGGGATAGGCACCTCGCCAGTGTTGCTACAGTACAAAAATGGCCAAACAAAAAAAA
>Ga0116231_10004071_pt1 | contig 29828 bp, 32 predicted proteins | sample S1TSphgellanicum_2_FD_89695 | JGI IMG/M metagenome (GOLD analysis project Ga0116231, IMG submission 89695) | Host-associated microbial communities from peat moss isolated from Minnesota, USA - S1T2_Fd - Sphagnum magellanicum MG | ecosystem: Host-associated > Plants > Peat moss > Unclassified...
CTATTATTGCCCAATAAACATAGTATTTACCTTGGTAGTTTTGGACAATTAAAATAAATTATTTGGAAAAATATAAAAAAAAAAAAAAAAAAAAAAAAAACCCATTTTTATATGCTACCATAAAAAAATTTCCTATAAACCCTTTGAAATTTTATTTTGTGACCAAAGTTGCACAATCCATTGGGATGTTCAGGAACATTCTATTTTTTTATATAGATTTTTTTATTAATTAATTAATTATTTAATTAATTATTCTACAAACATGTGTTTAAGCCGCCTTAGTACTTCCAAATGTATTCAGTTGGGTGGAAACTTGAAACATCTCTCAAGAGGTGAGATCTTTTCAAGTATTGTTTCCAAATTTAGTGCTTTTGTGGGTTTAGTTTAGTTTAGTTTAGTTTTGGCCCTTTGATGATCTATTGGATTTCGGTGTACAAAAGAAGCTTCTTGAGTTTATTCCTTTAGCATTCCCTTTTGCTAGTGCCATGGAGATGGTCTCATTTGGCTGGCAAAGCTCTGAAAGGTTCATCAGCACATTAGCATATAACCCGCAAAATCAAACTGGGTCCACACAAGATGACGACATAAATCATACACTTCACTCAAAAATTGCAATGGCACTTTGAAAAATGTGTCCAAACAAGATAAATTGTGAGAGATGCCAACCACACGGCCTCGAAAACACCAACAAAATAATAAATAGTTTGGAGAGCAAGCAATTGGTTGGGTGTCTTCCTTCCTTCATTATTGAAAGGTGAACCAAAAAAAAAAGTCGAGACAAAATTACATTTGGGTACACACTTTCTTAAGGATGCTTTCAAAAAGCCTGGAAAAATGGAAGCGAGCATTATGCTAGCAATAACAAGTGGACTATATTTCACCAAACAAAAACAACACAAAACAAGCTGCTCTTTGGCATATTTTTGTGGGTTTCTTCTGCCCTTTGATTGTAAGTTCATAAAAAACTTAACAAAGTACCAAAGTAATGTGTATTGAAGTAATAATGTGTGCTTGAACCCTAACCCTCCTGTCCCTAAATAGCTATTTCACATTGAACTCTTATTAGTTTACTCAGGATAATTAACTAAGGGTGACTTTAGACAAGGGTCCAGGGACCAATGAATTCAAGCAATCTTATTAATCAAAAGCTTTAAATTGGTCCTAAGGCCTTTAGACGAAGGTCCAAGAGCCAAAATTGGCAAATTGAGGCTAAACCTACATCGCACCTGTTTTGGAGGGAAAATCAATTGGTTTGGACTGAAAAACAGTGGTAAAAGAAGAGCTCCTGATTTGGGGAACCAAGAATCAGGCTAGGGACCAAGGTACAGTCCAACTCAAGGATTCAATTTGTGTCAAATCAGTCCAAATTGGTTCCTAGGAAATTGGACCCTGGACTCTCCTCTAAAGTGGGCATAAGAAACCGTCAAACTTCAAACCACCAAATCCACCCCCCAAAAAAATAAAAACTTCAGGCTTACACACAACCTTAGTATTTTGCGGAGCATGGAAAATAATGGTCCCTTTTTTTACCATTATTTTCATTGATTCTCTACAGTTCTCACAAACCTACCAAACCCTAATTGTTAGTTCACTCCAAATAACTAAACCAAAAAAAAATTCAAATCACCAAATCCAACAATTTCATTGGCTATAATAACATGTTAATTCACTTCAGATAACTATTTTTTTTTAAAATTCAAACCACCAAATCCAACCATTTCATTGATCATAACATTTTTATTTTTATTTTTAAAAAAACTTCACAGCTACACACACATGCCTATTCCATAACATTCGCATTTCCCACTCCGGTTCTTTAACCCGTCGATCCCCCTCACCCGGTCCTTCACATTTCCCACTCCGGTTCTTTAACCCGTCAATCCCCCTCGCCCAATCCTTCACATTTCCCACTTCGGTTCTTTAACCCGTCGATCCCCCCGCCCGGTCCTTCACATTTCTCACTCCAGTTCTTTAACCTTTTGGTTCCGATTCTTGAGAACCCAACAGGAACAAAAGAATCGTCAATTCCTTTTGTATATTAATACACTCAGGAAATGTTTCATGAAGATCCCCCAAAATTGAACTTCACACTAAACAATAACAACGAATACCTCACGAACAAACCCTAAACCCTAAAAATGTAGGGTGGGACCAAATGAAATTTTTTAAATCATTAAAAATAACGGAACCAACAAAAGAAGGTGTGCAATGTTTATCCTGCTATCGGGTGTGTGTGACGATACATAGTTCGGGAAAATTAAATCAAACATGTTGAAAACAAGAGACCAAGAAAAGAGGACGACCGAGTCAAATAATGGATTTGAGCCCAAAATAAAAATATAAAAATTTGATTTCTTGTGTGTTACATACCTACGTATGTACCTAATCCTCTCGTCCATGGGTTTCAGCAAAAATTTCTCGCACATGAGAATGAAGTGAAATTTCTTGCATACGAACATGAAACGAGGCTTCTAGAAATGGTCCGGAAATGTGTAGAGAATATTTTATTATAAGATAACAACAATAGGGGTGGGATGAGCATGTTTTTGGGGGTTCCCTGGACTATACGGCCAGGGTGAATCAGCACGGGCACCCACCGTGGTGGTGCGACGGAACATTCATAAGAATATGAAAATTTCCTCTACGGAAGGGGAAAATTTTGTAAGAACCGGCTTGGCCTTTGAGAACCAATTAAATAACCCCCTTCCTTCCTTCCTTAGGTGACAGAATTTTTTAATTTTTTTTTACCTTTGTTGGCGGATTCTTTACTTTTTACGAAGAAATAAGAAACTTTTCTTTTGCAGAACTTGAGACTGTCACAATAGAATGACGAAAAGAAAAGCTCCCAGGAATATTCCCTGCTCGTCACGAAATATTCCCTGATGCCGGCTGACTGACTGACTGACTGAGTACCCCAAGATCCCCCCCAACGCACACTCGTGCTTTTTCAGGTCCCAAAAAGCAGGTGCCTACTTTTCAGGTCCCAAAAAGCAAGTGGGGAGTGGGGGGGAGGGGGCGGCGGTTACAACCTTGTCTGCCACGTTCGTTTTTTTTTTTTTTCTTCCCTGCCCAGGGATCCTGCCCGGACCTGCCTGCGACCGAGCGAGAGAGGTGCGGCTTGCGGGCGTTCTTGTGCGTCGTCTGCTGCGTCTCGACAACGATGACGACGACGACGGGGGTCCGTTGCTGCGCAAATCCATGCTGCAGTGCGAGGCTTGAATAGCCACAGTAGCAATGAGCGAGCATCTGTGACCAATTATTGCATTGATTTTACATCAAGCTTTTGGAAGCTTTTTGGAAGCTTTTTGTGGTCGTTGTCGTTGCTGTTGTTGCTGCTGCTGCTGCTGCATCATATGATATGATGTTGTGGTTTATAGTTTACAGGACTCGTAATTAACGTCGAGCTGCTCGCTTGTTTGCTTGCTTTCTTGCTTGCTCATCACATGAAGCTGCTGCTTCCACGCAGTTCGAGGGGAGAGGGATCGGGAACTTGCGTGGGATATGGGGGAGTTGGAGGTAGGAGGAGGAGGAGGAGGAGGAGTTGTTCATGAGAAGCGGCGGGAGGAGGGGCCTGCAGTGGTGGTCGGGACTAGGAGCAGTAGAAAGCAGCAGCATGGAAGCGGAGGAGAAGGAGGAGGAGGAGGAGGAGGAAGAGGGCGGCGGCGGCAGCGGCAGGGGAGGAAGCTGGTTGTGGGGATGAAATCGACGTCGTGCTCTCGAGAGATGTTGGCGTGGGTCATCGCCAAGCTTGCGCAGCCTGGAGATCACATTCTTGCGGTTCATGTCGCCGGATTCGCTGCTTGTCGGACTGCAGCTCGTGCTGCTGCTGGTATAGAGTTTTGTTCCAGAGCTCTTTCCTATGAGGTTTTTCTGAGAGAGTGGGGAATAACTACTTGTGCAATAGAAAGAGGGGGGAGCGGGTAGGCATTGAGGATGAAGAAATCCAGTTGAGAGAAAACGGAAATCTGTGTCGTTTGCGAGCGGAGGAGGAGGATTTCTTAATTTAGACAGTGCAATTGGGAGCATGAGATTGCTAGGAATGAACAAAATCCAAAAGGATATGAGAGGAATGAGATTGGCGAGAAGAGTTTCTTGGGGTGATAGATGAACCCATAACCGTAGCTGCTACAGAATCTTAGCCACAAAGAGAAGGAAGCTTTGGAGCTCTTTCTTGTTCTTTTTTCTTTGAGGTTTGGGAGCGAGGACCCAAGATGAGAAACAAGAGGAGTTTGAGAAGGAGTGATAGACAGATAAATGGGCTGACTGCCGATTGCAGAATTCTATCCCTATCCTCTCTGATTCTTTTGGTCCAAGCCCCAGTTTGGAAATGGAATTGCTGCTGGAATAGTAGAACCTAACAAGAGTGAGATCATGGGTGTCAATCGGTCAGTTGGCCAGATCTGATTAGCAAATTGTTCAATGCTCTATAGTGCTCCAGAGGAGCTTGGCATAGATCATGAAGAGATGGGAAAATGAAACTACCTGGCAGTGTTTGATCATTCCAGTTTTTTTGTTAATTTCATGGATGGGGATGATGCAGAGGAGGGAGAAAAAAGCACCACCACCCACATACAGCAGCAGCTTGGCAAAAGTCTGGAAGGAGTGCTGTCTGTTTATGAAGACATGTGCAACTTGAAGCGAGTAAGCTTACAATCTTCCCCCAGTCCCCCAGATTGTGGACCTGCAGTTTCATCAATACTCAATCCACCCCACTCAAAAATGTTTCTCTCTGAACAGTTCTCCTTGGTGACATCTTCTTGCCACTAACAATCTTTCTCTCTTGCCATCAAGGATCTTTCTCTTTTGTCATTAAGGTCTCTAGAATTGGTTGAAGCTTTTCCAAGATCTTAACTTCTGTGCAGCGGCAACAACAACATCAGTATAATCATACACTTGGTATTTTGTGCAATGCTTTTTCATATCCATTTTGATAATTGGTTTGTATCATCATCCATAGTCTCTACCAGCTCATAATGCTGAGATGATGTATAAGGTTTTTCACTCCAAGATCTGTTGCATTGTTTTCTTGACTATGTAGGTCAGGCTTCAGTTGGAAATCATTAGAGGATGTAAAGCCAAGAAATCATTGGTGGAGTTTGCTCGCAAGCAAGGAGCCTGCAAGCTTGTTCTAGGCACCAACAAGCACTTGAACAGTGGGTAAAGTCCTTACATCATCATCCCCCCTCCTCCCACTTAGACACTTTTGTCTTCACATTTCAGCTCATTCATTTTATAAGCTCCTAAAAGCTGAACAGTGGGTCCCTGGTTATCCACTCGCAAGCAATTTCTGAAGCGTGTTTGGACTTGGGTTTTTGAAAGTAAAACTGCATGTTCAAACCCAGATCAGACATTTACACTTTGGAATTTAGACTCAGGAGCAAGCAATTTGATTGTGTCCTGCTCCTAAAGACATTTGCTAGTGTGAAATTGAAAATGAACTAGAAAGAAAACTAAGGCAAATGCTGATGTTCTCTGATTTGATTTTACAAGGAGACCTTTGGTTGTGAGGTGACAGGTGGAGCACTTCTTTAGGGATGTACTGTCAGAAGCGACTGCCTAGCATGTGCACTGTGGTTATTGTGGAGCATGGCCTCATTGTCTTTGATAAACAAGGCTGTTTAGGGACTGAATGCCCAAGTAAGTCTTCCCTTTCACTTCATAAGTACCTCATAAACTCCTCAGATATCTCAGATATCTATGTAACCATGAACTATAGCAATGTGCCCAAGTCCCTAAAGAATTAATTCTTTTGCGTTCATAAATTCGGTTGCTCACCAGTCGACTCTGAGACCCACGGCATTGATTTCAAAGGTTTTTTTTGAGGTCTTTCAAGAGCTGCTTTGTAAGAACACACCTGAACAGAAACTTTTATGAAACCCATCTTTATTTGTTAAGAGAAGTTCTTGCAGCTGTTCAGAATCACCTTCCAATTTTTTCAATGTACCTTGGATGGATTACAGAAATATTTTTTCTGCAAAATCCAGTGTTGATACTGTATACCCAAGTAGAAAAAAGTCATGAATCACAAATGAGTTGCCTTACCATAGCTGCCAGGGTTGGTGATCAGTGGACAACATTTCACCAGTCCTTGGATGCATTGAATTATGATGATGCAGAGCCCAGTCTTCTGAAGGTTTTGAGTCAGAATATGAGGAGTTTCAGAAGGCACAAGGTGGCCGTTGGAGGTGTGGATGAGTTATCAGATGAAGCACTTCCTCCAAATTTCACTGCTTCTCATACTGTGAAGGGGCTCAGCAGTGAGGAGGAGGAGAAATTGGGGCACAGCAGTGATTTGGAGATGATCGGAAGCTCGCCATCTTCTTCACTGGAAACTGATGACTCTTCGAGTTCACCCACCAGTGTTCTCCCTTCAGCTGCTCCCCAGCAGGAAGTTACAATATCAGGGACAGAAAAATTTGGTATCTCCTCCTCAGAGAGACAGAAACAAGGAGTACTGAGGGGATCGTCATGCTCTAGGAGGCTTGACTTTCACTTCGCAGACCCATTGGATGGTGAGGCTTTCGTTTCCTCTCAAGTACCTTTGCCCCAAGGGAAAAATTCATTCTCTCCATGCATGAAGAAGCTCCCTGGAGATGAGAGTAGCAGAAAGAGTTCTCCAGGCTCTGAAACTGCCACAGAGAGTTCAGGGCTAACCCCAGGTTGGCCGTTGATGCACAATGGAATCAGCTTCAGTAGAAAGCCTATCTTATGTCCAGTGATAAAGCAAAGTCTGTCAGTGGTGAACTGGGCTTTGCAACTGCCAGGAATATCTAGATTTGATGGGTCGTTAACTTTTCCTAGAGGTTCAGTTGAAGCTCAATGTAATAAATTACTGGCAGAGCTATCATCAAAGGCTTTCAAGACCAGTATGCGGTCACCAGGCAATGTAGGCATCTCAACAAGGACATCATCACAAGGGAACATTTCAACTCTGGCACAGGAACTGGAGTGTCTCCACCTCGATAGACCTTGCACAAGGTTTTCGTTCACTGAGCTCAAAGCAGCAACCTCCAATTTCTCGCCAAGTGAGAAACTTCTCCTTTGTAGCCAGACCTACACCTGCTTCCTTCCACGTCTAGTTCTGATCTTATGGATGACATATCTTATGGTGATCATGTGCTGAGGTTGCATGCACTGTCAGATGGGTGTTTTTCTACTCAAATTGCAATGTGATGGACTGGTTCTATAAGAGACCAGTATACAAATTTTGTCATTTTTGGTGCTGTGAGTCACTTTTGAACTATCTTTGTTGGCATTCAGCACTTCCTTATATATTTTTGTGACTTGGAAGGGAGGATATGGTTGGGTGCGGTTTTGGAAAGTTGAAATAATAAGGAATGGATTGACTGCAGGCAACATAATAGGAAGAGGAGGAGCAAGCCAAGTCTACAAAGGACAGACAAAGGATGGCAAGCTAGTGGCAGTAAAGTGCTTAAACCAAGGAGGGCACCAAGCAGAAGAGGAGATTCTAACTGACATCCAGATCACATGCTCCCTATCGCATGTCAATATTGTCAAACTGCTTGGCTACTGTACTGATGCCCCACACATGATCCTAGTGTATGATTATGTTGCACAAGGCAGTCTGGACGATCATCTCCATGGTAAGATTGTAGCAAAGCTGAACACCTAAAAGCTCTGGATAAAAAGTCATTTGTTGAAGGTTTCTGTCATGTTCACACTAGCTTTTCAGGATCTCTGGGCCCACAAAGTTTGGGAAGTTCCCAATCCTGCTCAAGCATGTGGGTTTCACACTCAGAAGTCATAACCAACAGCAGAAACCGGACTTTTAGAAGTGAGGCTGACTTTGCACACACAAAATGATTCTGGATTCACCACAGATCTTCAAAGAGGATTAACAACACATCCCTGCTTTCAAAAAAGATAATCATCATCGTCATCTAGACTTGAGAGTTTGCCGAACAAACTGGTTATGCCCTTTCTTTATAAAGCATTTAAGGATCCTTTTAAAGAGCTTGTGGGTTAAGTCCCACAACCAGCTCATAACAAGAGCATGTTTGATTTCTGGACAGGAGGGGATGAGGTGCCAGTGTTGCCATGGGAAGTTCGACACAAAGTGGCCATAGGTGTGGCAGAAGCACTGAACTACCTTCAAGATGGCTGCCCACGCCCTGTCATTCACAGAGATGTGAAGGCATCAAATATCCTTCTCACTGGAGATTTTAAGCCTCAGGTAAGATCTGTTGTTGATCCATCCATTACTTTTCCCTGCAGAAGTTGAGTTCAGAAATCCTTGAGGGTGAATCACAGTTTGGCAGTTGGGAAATTTTCCTTGCCAATAACCCAATTGATGCACTGAGGAAAACCACAAGTATGAAGTATTGCAACAAGAATTGTCAAAAGCAGCACATATTGCAACTAGTATGATATGGCCTGAACCCAAAACTCCTTGTATTTTTGTATCTTCTAATTTGAAGGTTTGAATTTGTAAATTGTTTGCAGTTGTCGGATTTTGGACTTGCAAAGTGGGGTCCCACAAATGCAACACACATACCATGTAACGATGTGGTTGGCACTTTTGGGTAACTTTATCTGCACCTAAAAACCAGCAGTATAAGATTCAACTTGTGGGTCAGTTACATGTTGCTAGTGTTCCTCTGTGATAGGACTGCTTTGCAAAGACTTGGTAGCAATCTGTATTTCTGTGGTTTGGTGATATCAATACTAAACTACTGCATTATGGGGCTGTGTACGCCCAGCATCAGTAATTTGAGCAATGTGAACTGGCAGGTACTTGGCACCTGAGTACTTCATGTATGGCAAAGTGAATGACAAAACAGATGTGTACTCATTTGGTGTGGTGCTGCTTGAGCTTATCACGGGCCGCACTCCTATTGACACTTCCAGGCCTAAAGGCGAAGAGAATCTTGTTACTTGGGTAATCTTCCCCTCAAAATGTTCACATTATAAGTTTAGTCATTATGCTCATTAATTCTAGTAATTTGTGTACAACACCAACAACTCCTAATTAATTAATCAAGTTCACTCTTTTCTACCTCCTTCTGGAATTTTCAATCCAATTCTTGACTTCGGATTGTGACTGCCTATGGGTTTGTTTGCTCTTTGGGAAACAGGCTAGGCCATTGTTGGTGGATAGAAATCTGGAAAAGTTAGTGGATCCACGGTTGGGACTGGGCATGTATGATCCGAATGAAATGGAGAGCATGGTAGTGGTGGCTGCATTATGTGTACAACAATCAGCTCCTCGCAGACCCAGCATGAGCCAGGTATACTATCTCCCGCCGCCCTCCTCCTACTCTCCCCTCTTAGTCCCCTGAGCGAATCACTTGCAGCCCAGAACTCTTTTCTTTTCATATCCAAAAGTGCAACATACTGTATACTGGCACTCAATAAGTGCAGCGGATTTGAAACATTTCAGGTGTTGAAAATACTTCATGGTGATCAGAGTGAGGATCTCTCATTTCTCCAAAGACAAGAGGCAAGATTATCTTTCGATGTGGATGACATGGGATGCTCATTGAGTGACAAGGGTGGTGAGGCGGCGGACATGCAAATGCACATGGCACTAGCCATGCTTGGAGTTGATGATGACGATGTCACCTCACAATCCAGCACTGATCCAGCCCACTCTGATGCATTCCTGGAAGAATATTTGGAAGATCGCGTTGACAATTAGTGCAACCTGGTTCACACTCTTACTTCTTAGGATACCCAATATTGTAACATTTGCCCAGACATCACAGTTCTAAGATTTTTCTCACAGTACTAAGATTTGATTTAGCCACAATCTCAGAATTGTAAATCAGGAGGTGGGTTAATTAGCTCGTTTGTGAAAGTGGGTTTCATGATTGATGCAATTACACCTCCATGTTCTTGAATGGGTAGGAGGGAGAACAAGAATGTAACATAGTTTTTGGTGTTTACAGATTTCTTAGTGCATTACTACTGGTCATGGCTCGAAAGAGATTAGCTTTTTTCCCACCGTCCCTTTTATATTGGCAACAAGGAAGAGAGAAAGAGTGGGAGCCCAATTACAGGTAATTTGAACCTGGACAAATTTTCCAGACTTGATTTTTCTACCGGATGTGTTTTTTTCTTTTGACATTTAAGACTTTCACTTGAATATAGCTGAAACCTGGGCATAATTTTTAGCATCCAGATATGTTGCTAACAATATTGTGGAAGGGCTTTCCTCTTGGTTAGTAGTCCAAGAGGGCAAAACTACAATGTGGTGGAAGCGCTTTCCTCTTTGGTTTGTAGTTGTACCATCTCTTTGTGTTTTAAGCATGTAATGTAGTTTTTGTCAAGCAAGTTGGATGCATTCAAGTGTAGGATTTGTGGTCATTTTTTTTTCAATCTTCTTTAGGTATAATGGATTGCTTGAAAAAAGTGTGAACTTATTGTTGATGTGATATTTTTGAAACAACCATAACAATTGGGCCAAACTTTTTTCATGGCTTGCCCCACATCCAGGAAAGGCAAAGTTTGCAGATGTGTTGTTGTGATTCCTAAATAATGGTGGAGCCATCACAAAAGACAACTTACTTTTCAAAAATAATGTTAAGAATCGCAAATCACTATAATAGCTTCAAATCATGCAGATGGACAACAAAGGTTCCAATATGCTGCTCTGTTATTATTATTAGGCCCACTTTAAACGAGGGTTCAGGGTCCAATTTCCTAGGAACCAATTTGGATTGATTTGAAGCAAATTGAATCCTTGAGTTGGACTGTACCTTGGTCCCTAGCCTGATTCTTGGTTCTCCAAATCAGGAGCTCTCCTTTTAGCACTGTTTTTTTGGTCTGAACCAATTGATTCTCCCTCCAAAACAAGTGCCATGTAGGTTTAGCCTCAATTTGCCACTTTTTGGTCATGGACCCTCATCTAAAGGCCTTGGGACCAATTTAAAGCTTTCGACCAATAAGATTGTTTGAATTCATTGGTCCCTGGACCTTGGACCCTCATCTAAAGTCACCCTAAGCCATGTGCTAGTGTCGGATGTGGCTCCTTGGCCCAAGTGTGAACTCATTACCCAACAAATTTGAATTTTGAACTAATTGGAATTTTCAATGATAAAGATTTGAATTAGTGTGGCCCATTGAGCACAATGTTCTAACATTGAGTGCTACATGTTCTTTAACCTAAATCTGAATTTACACTTTTCAATAAAAGTTTTGGGAATTTTATTGAATTTTTAGTGAAAATGTTTACTCAAAATTCAGTAGCTCTCACACCTTAGGTTTATAAAAATTACAAAATCATCCCCCATAAAACCATAGTCATGGAGAGCTTTCCAATAGTTCCACAAGCACGACTCAATTTCCTTTAAATAACCTGTCCTATGACCGAACACTTTATTAATTTCTTCCTCCTCTCTTCTTCATTTTGAGTGATTTTAAAGCATTGCGGGAGCGCTAACTTGAGCTCTGCAATTCGTCTTTGAACAGCAAAGGCAAAGGAGTAGTAATTATAGAAGAGCAAGAAGAAAAATTAAGCTTTTCCAAATTATAAAACGCGTTTTTCTTCTCTTTTGTTCTCTTCTACCCCCTCTTACTTTCAATGCTCATGACTTTCTCATTTCTCGTTCAATTTAAGTGATTTTAAGTGCCATAAGAGCGCAACCTTATGATCTACAACTCATCTTGGAACCATAAAAGGCAATAGAGCGACTTTCAAAGACTTTTTTTGGGTGTTCGGTAATAGTCTTCCAAGTGTTCTGTGGTTTTTCGTTTCCACCATTTGAACACCCCCCCGCCCCCTACTTTGGAGAGTTACACCTGACTCATTTCTTCATCTTTTTCAACGATTCAACTTTCTGTGGGTGCGCAAATAGTAGGGCTACAATTCCTCTTTGTACAAGAAATTCAAAGCAGCAACTCTCCAGAAATTCGCAGACCTCTAAGATACTAAGTGTTCGGTGACCGGACTAGATACCCTAAAGGAGAGGAAAGTAGACAATTTTAGGATTCCTCTTATATTTTGGCAATATCTTGGAACCTATTGTCTAAATATGGCGACATAAAAAAATTCAAAATCCTTGTGATGTGGTGACTTGAGGCCATTTTCCCCCTCAAAAAAAAGCAACCATTTCTATCATTCACACCTTTCTCTTTCTACCATCAAAATGCAAAAATCTGACCAAAAATAATAATCACTAGTCTAAACAATTGCATAGTAACCACCTCATGCTCCACCCATTGAAGGATTTCCAACAATACCAAGTGTGCAACAAGGGTAGAATGGTTTGGGAGATCTCAACATGATTTTTTTTTAAAAAGCAAACTACCTTCCTTAGGGTAGCTAGGCTAGTCACTAAACACATTTAAAACTTCAAGAGAAACTACGCACTAAGAGTGGATTTTTTTGCCTATCGAGTCCCAAAAAAACTTGTGCCTCACCTCTAGGAACATCGTAGCCGCTTGAATCGCTTGATTTGGTGGAGGGATATGAAAGTTATGCCTAGGGGGTCCATTCATAAAATTTTGTTTTGAAGCAAACATTTAACATCCTTATGAACAAAATACCTTTCTCCCTCCCAATGAAAATTCAAAATTTGACAAGTGAACAAAAATAGAGCCTTGATAAAAAAAATGGATGCATGTGAAAAGTATGAACTTATTTATGTAAAATCAACAAACAAGATCATTATGACGAAAATGTGTAAGAATATCTATGGTCATGGACAATGCATTATTTGTGTAACCCTAAAGGTTCAAGTGATGTTACACTTTTTGCAAAGTCTCTAGGGTCTCGTGTGCTCATGTTCAATTCTTCAACTTTGCTTAGTTGTTCTCCCTTTCTTCCTAGTCTATTTGAGCAATTGGTTGCACATGTCCATGTTGGTATTCCTTGGCATTGCCTTCTAAGAGATCTCCTCACCTCACTTTGACTATTGTCTTCTATTGTTAATCACCACCTCTTCCTAATTTTCCTATTTTGTTAGTGATCATTATCTCCTCTCGATTGTCCTCTTTTGTTGGTGATTGCCACCTCTTCTTAATCATCTTCTTCTATTGCTAATGGGTGCCTCCTCCTAATCTTCCTCTTTTATTAATGATGGGCACCTCCTCTTGATTGCCCCCTTCTACTAGTGATGGGTGCTTCCTCTTGATTGTCCTTTTCTATTCATGATGAACACACTAACCATCATGTTTCATATATCATTGCACATCATCATTAACAAGCTCCTTCTAAAAAAATGTCACCATTACCATTATAAGCCCAACACAAGCAATAGCTACTACATAGGAAATTAACCAAACAATTAACATTAAGGTGAACAAACAGTTACCTCAATACAACCCTAACCCTAACAACAATTAACATAGAAAAGTCATTTCCTTCCACGTTATCTCCAACATTAGATTATGAGGTTTGGCATACATGTTAAACCATATAACCCTAGTATGCTTCAATAGGAAAGTTGTCCAATTAATGGAAACTTAATCAAAACAAGATGGAGTTTTTGGAAGAAGATTTGAACAAGAATTAATTGGAGAATGTGTTTGAAACATGAAACCAATGTAGATTTGAGGAACTTCAAATGCTCATAAATTTGTTATGGGAAAAAGATGGGAGGAATTCAAATATGTCGATTGCACAAATATTTTTGCAAATGGCCTTGAACTTTAACGAAAAAAAGACATCATCTAACCTTTGCTTTGTATATGAAATTGAAAAATCATGCAATTCAAATCATCAATATACATTTTCATTAACAAATTATAAACTTTTGCTTAATTTATATTCAATATTATGGGCTTAATAGGCCCATATGTAGAAGTTGTTTATGCATAAAAGTAATGAACATAAGGGGGTAGGGGTATGTGTTAAAAATTCATTAAACATTGGTATATTTTCATAAGTTTTTTTGACAAAAAAAAGGAATTTTTTGGTTTTCTAGTGTGAAATTCAACTATTTGTTTCTACTTTTAAAGGGAAAATCTCCAGGATTTTAGTATCACAAATTTTTTATAAAATAACCACGATTTTCATTCATTGTTAGTTAGAATAAAATCTTCTACTAACTTGGTTCCTTGAATTTGAAGTACTTGTTGGTCATAGATTTGTGTTATTTACTTTATTGAGATCTTCAAGTAAATAAGCTTTAGGATCTATTGGTTTTTCAATGTCGATTTCCTCCCATGAATTGGTTTCTTCATTTGTCTCTTCATTCACTCCTACATGAATTCAAACCAATATTAAGCACCCAACTTCCATATATATGTACAAAATTTTATTTTGGAAAGATTAATGAAAACAACTATAAAACACCCATGTTGTTATTTGTAGAACATCTAACACATGATGATGCAATTTATGGTTCAATACCTTGAATTTTGTATGTCAATGCCACAATCGCATCACATCCAACCTACAACAACTCTCAATGACAAATATTTAAACAATAATAACTCTATGTAAAGATTGCAATATATATGGTCCACAACCCCATGTTGAAGACTTGTCATTTCATACAAGATTATTTCACACATCTCAACCTACACATATAAGGATTATAACTTTCAATCAAACAACTATATTTTATTTCATAAAAGGTTCCAATAATCAAACATAGGATGTCTTAGGTATGTTGTTAAAAATCCAAATTCAATTGGATCCCAACATCACAAATATAGATTTTTTTTTAAAATCAATTTGACAATATGAACCACCCAATTCATACAAGAAGAATTTCCAACTTGATAATGCTACATTTTTCCAAGTGAATGATGTCTTTATATACACATGGATTTTTTTAATAAATAATTCATAAATGTGCACATTGAATCCCAAATATGAAAAATTTTAAAAGGACAAAATGAGTGAGAAACAATTGTGTAAATGAATGAATCTTAGATTCGTAATTTTGTTCAATTATAAACATGGTGACACCTGTTGTTGTTCAAGGCTTTTGGCTTCATCCAAAATGGTTTCCGGTTCTACCAAAATGAGGCGTTGTTTGTCCACATGCACATCACATAATGCTTGCAACTTTTGCTTGGTCTCCAACACGGATTCAGATGGATCACAATGCAAGAAATATGTGGTCTTTTTGCGCTTCACTCTAATGAACACTGCCTATTGTCCCACCATTCACAACTTTGGTGAAATTGGCCATGATCATTGAAATTCTTTGGAGTAACAAAACAAGTTCATGAATCAAAATATTTTAACATGTTATCACTGTTTGAACCTTCATACTTAATTTGATGTTAATTATAAAATTATTTGCAAAATTATGTAGTAAAATATTATTTATTAATTGATTTTTTTTTTCCATTCAATTCACATGGTAAATTTCAACCATTAAATTATAACCCAACAAGGTTGCATGAAAATTTTTTCCTTGTGATTTTGTGACATAAAAATGACTAATTTTTTTTAAATTAGGGTTCAGATCATTTGAGTGATCCTTCAAGATTCGAATTATTTTGCCACAAAATTTTTTGTGTAATATTATTTCACAAACATGTTATAGACAAAGCGAGAAAGGGGATGCAAACTAAGTTGATGGCAAGAAACCATGATATGAAAGATGTTCTTCAATGCTTGGAATTGCAAGTGGAAGATTATTTTCACTTCAATACAACCTTTTAAAAAATCAATTTTGTAATGACTTTCTTCAAAGCCACAAAATCACTTCCATTATTTAGCAAGATTTAATGTTGAAAAAATTTGTAGATATGAAGTTGGTTATACAAAAGTTCAATTGAACTACTCATGTTTAGGTCCTTTGTCTACACCAAGGTCCTTGCATAATTTCATTATGAAGTTGTCCATTTTGAGGTATTTCATTATTGATGAGACATTTGATTAACTAGGCAATTACACCTACTATTGTGAGGGTGAATTGTGGTTAATTATGTGTACATGAAGGGCATGTTCAAAGGCAACTTACATTGTTGGAAGGCATATGGCACACCCCAAATTAAGACGTTCTAGGACCCCAAAATGAGAGTTCATCTTTGAAAGTCCTAAGAGTATTTCCTTTTCACAACCCCAACATTTTAGTCCCCCCCCCTCCCCCCCCTTTTTTTTGGTCTTAATTCATTCGTTACCCATTTCCTTTTTGCCTTGCCCTTGAGTTGATTATGGACCCAAGGTTAATGTCATGACAACATTACATTAAACGTGATAACCTAAGCCCAAAAACACGTGGGTGATTTATCAATGGTTATTAATTAAACATAAATTCATAAATTCTTTTTAAATTGAAATTTGGAAAAAAAAAATCCCCCAAAAAATTCAAGCTTAGTCGAATTTGCACTTTTAAAAAAAAACAATTCTAATTTTTTGGTTGAAAAAACAACATTTTTTTTTTCAAAAAAATTTAACTCCCATAATAGTGGGGTTTGGCTTAATATATATTTGGTAATCTATATCATGGGTGAAAATGGTGTCAATATATTCCATAACTTTAATTACCATGATTCATCGAAGTTGGTTTTAGTAAAACAACTTAGGGTTCCATAAATAGTAAGTTGTCACTTGGATAGTTCCAAATTGGGATATGTTTGCACCATTCCCATAAACAAGCATCAAAAGTTGTCTTTTTGATTTATTTTTTTAATTTTTTTTTCCCAACACCATACTCACAAATAAATTTTGAATAAAATTTCCATGAATTTTAATCCAATTGTTGAACCATAATTGAATTTACTTGAATCAAAGTTATTCTTGTGAATTGTGCAAACATTTGATTAAATTGGAACTTGGGCTAACCATTTTTTTAATAAACGATGGCGATTTTTTAATTTATGAATATATTTATCACAAAAAAATTATACATGAGAGAGAGAGTAGGGTTGTAAGAGGTATTTTTGCATGAAACTTTGGGTGGTGAATGATATTGATATAAATTACCAAAATTCCATTGATATTGATAATTTCTTGAAATTTGACCTAATGTATGTCACTCATCAAACTTTTTATTTTTACTTTTTAAAAAAACCTTGAAATGAAATCATAACACATATATGAAGGGGGCATCATGTTTTTTTTCCATCTAATTTTTTGTTTATGAACATTCCATGGAACCAAAAGTATGGGTGTTTTGGTGTCACAAAAACAACTCCAAGTTATATGTGATATATGATGTATATGCTTTCAATGTTAGATTACAATCAGTTTTTGACATTGGTTAGGTAGGTTTAGGCTATTGAGGTTAATGTAAAAAAAGGGCCATATTGCCCATTTTAACTATGAAAGTCTAGTGTTCAATATCAAGACAGATATGCATGCAAAGGAGGGGGATAAGTATGTATTCTGGGAACATGCTTCTGAGGCTGAAACTCAACAAACTACCCACTGCCTGGAAATCTTTATAGTTGAAAGCTCTAGAAACTTTCTGGTTGCTCTTTGAAAGAGACCCTATATACACCAAAACATGAGATTGTCTGTAGGAGACAGACCTACAGGACTCCACCCTAAATCCAAAACAACCACAGACAATAAAACCCATTACTGTAGGCTGCCAGTATTTCCTTCCTATAAAAGTATGTACCTTATGTGCACCTCTGTAGCACCCTTTCCACAGAAATTGACAATAGTATCACTATCAGTTGGGTGAGAAAGCAACCATGCCAGGGATGATCTCATAATGTTCACATATTATCTGGACAGCAAATAGATCTGACCTGCTTGTGAGGGTTTGCCAAGTGAAAGATTCCCTGTTCTGGGTCAAGGACTTGTTAAGCTAATAAACGTGCTGGCCTATTAAACCTGTAAACTCCTCTCCAGATTTAGCCTGCTGTCACTGATCAAAAGGAAACTCTGTGTCATCTTCGTGTACTTTGAATGGCTGCGGGTGACTGCCACTGCAATACAGGTTCCACATCTTGAAATACGCTCTTTCCAAGTTTTGTACCTGTAAAAACACTAGCGTGTCAAGTACATGTCCACTAACTGCACATGTGAACTTTCCACTAGTTCCAGAACTCATATTTCCAAGTGTGCATAAACCCCCATGCTCAGCAACCAGACAAAGGCCAAGGAATATCCTTAAGGGTCTTGTCAAAAGATGGTAGAAGAGATGGGCATAATGTAGAGGTCAGAGAACTAGCTCTCAAAGGCGTAGTGGAACAACTTTTGGAATGAAAGATTACCCAGCGAGTTGTGTCAAACAATGGACATGAGAGTCGAGCAGATTGTAGCTTTGCAGTTAAAGCTCTCAGCATGGTAGGATGTGTTGCCAACATCACTGCCCTCTCCTCATATTCTTGCATGCTGATCACACCAAAACCCAAATCAGTTCACAAACATCCCTTAATGGAGTCACACAACAAGAGCCTAGTTTAGCAAGCGACCAAAGGCTAGGATGAGCAAGTTGCAACAGAACCAACTGCACATTTGACTACATACCTACTGACAACCATCTCCTCACCGCAACTGGCAGCATGGCACAGTGACATTGCTACACGTGTTGCCATTTTCTCAAGTGGCAGGGTCACCATGGGAAGCCCTGCCCACAAAACATCTGTTCCTGTTGTATGTGCATTGCAAAGAGGCCTGCAACAAAGAAGGTCCCAGAAGGAGTGGCCTTAAAATTGGGCCTCACTATCCACCACTATGTTTGTTCATGATCTGCCAGTGTGCAACACAACAGAGGCCATTGCAACAACTTATTGCCAACCACAGCTCCCACTGAAATGTTAAAGCCGAAGGCATGGATCAATTGCAGGATATCAGGGTTGACATACGTGTCAAGGAAGAGATCAGCCAAAGCACTGCGCCTGATATGCTCATTTTTGGCAGCCACATCTGTGAAAATTATTTGCTCAGGCCTCACACCGTGTGCTGCCGCAACTGCAACCAGAATTATCTCTATGTGCTGAGAAAACTTCACCACACAGGATGAAGGAGATAACTGTCATGTCTGATCCAGAAAAACCCAAATGAGAATGAATGTAGTCATAACCTTGTGAGGGTCACTCATGAAGTATCAGACCACTGCCTTCACCATGAGTAGCAGTTACTAGCTGCCATGACCCCCCACTAACCATCAGCTCCTGATAGTGGGTTTGTAGATAATATCTCTCATAAGAAATCTCCATTCTCATGATTAAGAAAAGGCAAAACAAGGTTAACACTTCATTAAGTCACAGAAGTTTCCAGAGAAGGATAGACAAAAACAAGAACAAAGGACTATAAAACAAATACCAAAAAATGACCAAAAAAATAATTAAACATGCTTGCAGTATGAACAACTGTGCCATTTTGGGTGGCAAACAATTATACAAAAATCTGCACATATTTTTCTGTCACATTTCTAAAACATGTGCACTGTCAAGCTGTTCATTCCTGTACTCGTAAGCATACCAGTAAAGATCACAAAAGATATGTGCAATACAGAACTGTTCTGTTCTCATGATGAATGGATTGGCAAGGATTCTCACATGCCCGTAGACGAGTCTCCCCAGCTGCAGGAAAACGAAGGAGCCAAATTGCACTATCTGGAACTCGCTTCAGAATTCTACACCTGCAAAGTACATAAGTTTCAGATAAGTCTAACAAGAAAAGCATGAGAAATATGAAGAGGGGGATTTGTACATAATATGAGTCTGCTCTTCCACTCCCAGATCCATATCCACAGTCTGCCTTATGGGTATCCCCAGTCTCTTTGAGATTCCCAGATTACCAACTGATTGGGTGGCAAATTTTTGTGAACAAGATCAATCTTTGAAGCTTGCCCAAAAAGTTCCAAGCAATATGCTGGGTTCTTTCACATATTGAACACCTGAGATACTAGAACATAAATCCAAATTATATCAATATGTAAGACACACATGTTCTTATAGGTCCACACACATGCATCTACAAATGCAGAAAAGTAATAGTCAGTGCTTAATTGTAATGTGAAATTGACTGAACACTCACCATGCTGAGAACACATCAGAATCCATTTTGGATAACTGATTGAAACAGGCAAACAGAAACTTGTCTTCTGGTAGACCGTAGTCAGCACGCTTTATGCTGCTTAAAGGATCCAAGACATCCTGGTTCTTCTGAAAGTAGACATGGGAAATTCCAAGAAAATGAGCATTGGTGAAAGTGACAGTTCAAACTCAGGCTTCTCCTGAGGAAAATGGCACTTTTATTCTTCAGCTTTGTTTTCCCAGCTCATGAAGGACATGTAGGTATGACATTGGCAAACTGAAGGTTTCCACTTCCTGGATATACCCAACACATTCCTCCATAACTAACTCAATCAACCAAAGGAACACAGAACAGAGGTCCATAAAGAACCTGACAGAGAGCATGAACTGTATGATGTAAGATCAATTCTTGTATCAAATGTTCAAGACACTGATGGTAGAACAACTACATGCAGCACAGGAGAATGAACAAGACCTCCAAGACCAACACCAGAGACAGTTAGATGGGTGCAAGTCTTACCTGCTTGTAGTCATTGACGAAGTAACAATGTGGTAGGTGAACAAGCTTCTCTGAGTATATGTGCGCATACTGAGTTGGAGAAACAAGCTGCAGAAACAAGAAATAGAAGTCTCAATTGCTACATTTATCTAGCCACATGGCAAATGTTAGAAATATGCAGAAGCCTTAACCAACCAAAGTATACCCAATTCTTCAAGAAAGTGCAACTCATTACCCCTTGTGAACCAAATACAACCACACAAATGACCCTGTTGATGATACACTATAGTAATCAGCAATCAGGCATTCCAAGGATATACCTCATCTGTCACCAAATAATCTATGTACTCTGCACCTGTGGTACCAGGAAAACCCATGTATGACACCTGTATGGGAGCTGGTTGCATTGCAAAGATTTCACTTCTAGCTCCCTGTATATGAACCAAATGGAATGGGTTACAAAGGGTTCAATGCCAGACAAGATAACAATGTGAGACACTAATTCAGGAACCCATCGAAAGGGCTCAAGAGAAAGAAAAAAAAAAGATCGATCAAGAACTCCTGGAAAGGAGTTCAATTGCATAAAATAAGCCAACAGAGGAACTAGAGATGAGCATGTTACCTTAGTGTAGCCATTGAGATTAACAAGAATCTGAATCCGGTCATCACTCATCAGGTGAGCAATAGCATCAGAAGTCATGGTAGAGACATCAACAAAATGCTCAGCCTCTGCTGATATCCGCTGCCGCCACTCACTGCCATCACTCTGGTTTAAAGCATAACAGAACACCTGCACCACAGCAGACAGACCATTGATAGACCAGGAGACCAGGAAACAAGAATTGGGAATCCAGGTGTACATAACCCTGCTCCAATTAACAAAATCATAAGCCTTAAGCTTCAATTACAAATCAATGTTACAATTCACAATCTGAGGAAAGAGCCAACCAAAAGACAATATACTATCCTGACTTCAATAAAAATCAGAAACAGAATGGTGGATGTGAGTTGTTAAAAACAACTGAAAAAATACATTTCAATGCTTCAAAATAACTGTATATAAGAGAGCATTCAGAAACTACCTGACCATGCTCACCTCTATATTGTCACGGTTGTGCATGCCAAAGACAGAACCCATGAGGTGAGAAAGTGGATGATTTCCAAAATCGCTGCTCACATACCTGTCAACATTCGAAGGTTACTACAAGTACTGAAAACTTCTCCATTCTTATGCCTAAGCTAATCTTGAAAGGATTGAGAGATAACCCAATAATCACAAGGTCATAGATATTTCAGATATTTCCAAACTTCAGAGCAAATATAAGGGGCTTGGACATACCCTACTCGTAGACGGCCACTACCCCCTTCACTCTTCACATGAGTGGCTGGAGGATGGGTGAATGACTGTGCTCCAAACCTTGAAGCGATCAAGGAACAGTGCTCGGCATATTTACGACTGTCAACAGCACCACAAGCAGTCAAGGTGTAGAACACCTCCAATTGATGATAGTGAACTCTTCAGCCATGAACTTAAGATGGATTGCTTCTTGTGCAAGGGTAGGGACCATTGTCAAATATGAAAGTACAAAAGAACATGTGGCAGAGCGATACACAACTCTCTCAAATTCTGAAGAAATATACCTTATCTCCAGAGCAAGCATGGCATCAATTGGATATGCAATAGCATGGAAAGGCTGCACACTTGGAAGCACTTGCATCTGCATCACGTCCCAAGTACACAAACACAGACAAAGTCAATTAAGTCTATGAACCTTGGGGAAAGATTTCAGTCTATTTCATTCAACACAGCAACAAGACTAGCAAGACCTTCTCACACTTCAAGCCTCCTTGACAGCCCACTCACAAGTTTTATTGCTAGCTGACACTGGTTTGACTGAGAGCATACTCCATAAGTCATCTGTACTGAGTCCTCCCAGGAGATTGGCTTTTTACATGGTTGCAGCATCAGGCTTTACCCTAATCCAGCTTCAAAACAATGTTGTTACCTGGATCTGCCTTCTCACAACAGCTTCAACCTCACTGAACTTCTTGTCCCGATCATCCCAGTCACATACACACTGTAACAAATGCATTTGGAAACCACATGAGGTCTGCATGCAAGGTCATATTTGAACCATATTACTCGGCAATTGTACATTCAAAGATATCAAGGTGCACACTTCTTGTGCTTAAACATCACCAGTACAGCCAGAATTTAGGCCAGCTGAAAGAACACCTGAAGGGTGTGAAGCAAATTGCAGGTTGCCTCTGGGAAATCAGTGCGAAGTGCAAGTGCTTGCTTGTAACTCTCGATGGCTGCTTCCACATGCCCACTGGTCCAGGTTTCCACACACAACAGCAGAACATCAGCAGCAAGGGAAAATGGTGTCAGGAGGTTCACCCAGCCTGCTTACTGTGGGAAAGGCCTGAAGCACATGCAAAGAAGCCATCTTCCAGCTCTTGGGCCGATGAAGCCTCTCTTCAGTGACCAGCTGGGACAATAGGCCAACCTAACTATCTCTAGCACAGTTTAACTACTTACCACCATCACAATTTCAACCCAAAATTTGAAGAATGAGAGATATGCTGCAACCATAAATTGACATGTTGACCACCATCACTCACACACGCAAGTCCCAAATATGAATCAAACCCAATCACCTGTAACCCTCCAGAGGAGCTCAAAAGATCCAAAGAAAATATGGAAATGCCCCTGCAAGTTCCAAACTAAAAGCTCCCCAGATTGAAAGGTGACCTGTCTTTGTATGCTGATGCAAGGTTTGCATGCCCCTCTGCCATTGTTGGATGAATTGCTAGAGCATGTAGGTAATCCTGAATTGCATCATTGATCCGGCCAATCTCCTTCAGAGTATTCCCACGATTCACCAGGCCATCTGCAGCCATGGGATCAACTCGCATGACCTCGTTATAGCAAGCTATTGCCTCTGCATAATGACCCTGACACACATTTGAGAATGTTAGTAGTCTGCACTAGCTGTGCACCACCACATGCACTTCACAAGGAAACACATCTATGAGGTCAAAGAAAACTCCACATAATACTTCAGAGGTGTCAAACCATCACCTTCATCATGAAGAGCAGTGACTAGCTGCCATGACTCTCTGCTGACTTCATCAGCTCCCAATGGGTGGGGTGTAGACTAAGCAAATAATTATCTCAAAATACAGAAGAAAGTTTGTCTTCTTTGTCCAAACAAACAATTCACTTGTTGTCCCAAGTATTTCATACAAAAGGAGGAGGCAATCCTGAAGTTCCTTTACTGCTTGGAAAAACTATGACAAGGAAAATATGCTTTGGGATTATGGGACTGTCATCCCAAGAGTATGTATTGATACTGACAACATGGTAAAAACGCATACCTGCTGCTTGTAGATGGCAGCCAAATTGCTGTAAGGGGCAGAAAGTCCAGTTGTCACAGCAAGTGTTGCTTTGTAAAATGTAGCTGCAACATTGACCATGTTCCTGCCACACAACAGTAAGAACCCACTTGTCAGTTCAAGACAATTGCTCTCCTCAAAATATAGAACTATTCTATCACAACAGTACTTTGAAGATTAAGTGTAAAAATCAGCCCATCACTTGCAGCAGCTATGTGTAAGAAGGTGGTTCCAAGATCACAGTATGCTTATCACAAAGCTTACCATTCAAGCTAGAGCTTCTAAGCCTTGGCCAAGAATGGAACACCTGCATTACTACTTCCGTCCATTCTGAATCTCATGTAAAAGATTCCACTCTCTTAGAACATCACCACAGCAAAGGAAAGAATCGTCCCCCCAAGTGAGAATTCAGCTGTTTGTAAGTTGCATTACCACTCCATATAGATGTTGCCGAGATTGGTAAGAGCCTGGGGATGATTGGATTGTAGAGCAAGGCAAGACTGAAACAACAAACCAAAAAAAATCAAAAACCATTAGCCAGCAATCTATGAGAAAGTTGGCAAGGAAACAGCAGTGTGCAAGATAACAGAGGTGATCATCTTTTCTTTTAAAAGCAGTCATAGCTACTGACATACAACAATAGATCATCCCATGGTTTCATACCTGATAGCAAGCAACGGCTTCCTCCACCTGCCCAGCATCCTTCAGTGCATTACCCTGCATTGTACAAACACATGAATGTTAGGTACTTCTCACAAGTCAAGCTATGTAAGCTCCCAACTTCCCTACATCACTGGAGATGCATGGAAACTGTTCCTCATAGGCATCTCAATGAAACACCAGTATGTCACAGGAATTACAGATACTAGTGTACCAGATTGTTGTAGGCTTCCAGAAAATTTGAATCAACCAGAAGAGCTTGCTTGTAGTGAAGAATAGCATACTCAAGAAGGCCTTGTTCATAGTACACACTCGCAAGGTTCCCTGCACCCACCCATCAGAGCCCAGGCACATGTATGCAGCAAGCCCTCAAACCCTCTACTCCCTAAACACACAAACACGTGTCCCAGTATGTCTTACCCAACTTGGGTGAGGGCGATGCTGCAGATTGAGAATGTTTTATACAATAATAGGCCATCACCATCATCCATAACTGCTGCCACCTGTGTGTTGCCCAATACAAGTGCCTTATGGAATTCCTTTCTGGAGAGACACCTGTTACTCAAGGACAAGGAGTCCAGGCTTGTGCACTAGCTAAGGGGGGAGTTTCAGATTAAAATTAAGTCCACCACCACAATAAGTTCTGTACATGAGTGATATGCAAACTTGGAGGTTCCTAATTTGTGTCTAGAGCAGCATGCCTTCATGAAATTCATGGAAGAAAGGAGACAACCCACAAGCCACACAAAGCACAGACAGTCAAGTGCATCTGGCTATTTCTTAATCACAGTAAAGGACATTCTTGCCAAAGATCGTTTCACTCTGCTTAAGCTGATTTCCTGAAAGAGTGGAACTTTCACTCATGCAGCATATTAAAAGCTTTGTCAAAAGGCCCCCACATCCATCTAGAAATCCACAGGTCTTTGCTGTGGCCCACACTCATCTTGGCCTCTGAATAAATCTATGGGTTTGGTCCCAAATTGGAATCCAAATGACAAGTTACTAGCCAAGACAGAGCCCTGGAGGTTTTGAGAACTGTTTAACACATGCATAAAGTGCACATTTAGCGTTTAGGTTTTGCCTATGGTGCACAACTATGATCCAGACTGACTGGATTCGTCTACGTACCATAGGCAATAGCATAGTCTGGATGCAACTGAATAGACCTCTGGTAACACAAAATAGCCTCCTGAGGTCTTCCAAGTGCCTGCAACCATGTCATAGTTCTCAGTGGCATAGCTCAATTCTCTGATGAGAGATCTAATCAAGCAAATGATATCCACCCAGAGACAAACAGTTAGCCTACTTTCAGTCAGAACACAACTAGGAACAAAGGATCAATCATACTCCACTAAGACCACAGAAGCAGGGCCACAATACATATTAGAAGACTGCAACATTCAAGGCTTTCCCTGCCTGTTGAACTACAGGCACTCATGAATCTTATGCCCATGGTCATTACATTGCAATCATCTCGTACAGTGGCTTAGAGGTACACCTTCAGCACATTTCCTTGATTCAGATGTGCATCTGCGAAGTTGGGCTTCAACCGAATAGCCTCCTGCAATTATTAGAACAAACAGACCTCCAAATCAATAGACATTGTCAAGAATGAACAAGCACAAAATGACATCCAACTCTCTGAATTGTATCCCCACAAAACAGATTAACTATACTTGTATCATACACCTATGGTCAATATCTAACACTATGGCATTGTACAACAAACTTATGGAACAATCACCCTATGGCCATTGAATTGTAGATCATCATCTGCTGCTGCATGCCAAAGCTGCGTCCATTATCAGACACAATTACAAGCTGTAAACCAAAGTCATAGAAAGAGCTGTTCTTCACAACAGAAATATCTTGTTACAGTGTTACAAACCTTGTAGTAAGTTAAGGCTTTCTGGAGTTCTCCTGCCTCCATGAGCAGTCCCGCAAGATTAGACCATGCAATTGCAAATGTGGGTTGAAGCCGTATTGCCTCCATATAGCAGAGGTATGCCTGCTTGCCAACCCAGTGTTGATATGAGCAAAGAGAGACCTTCTTGAATGGTATCAAGGTACCCAGGCATTCCAGTCTGAAACTATTCGCAACCATAAAGATTTCACCAAGTTGATAAAGAAAGCTATTAGCATAGGGGCAAGTACACTTGCAAGAAACTTCCTATGACAGAAATAAGTTCAGAACTGAGGCTCACATGATGAGTCAAGCCTTGAGCCTTGAGCATATTTCCCAGATTGCTGTGGGCATCAACCTACACTACCCAAATTCACAAAGCTAACTTGAGCCCATGTCCAAATTGCATGTTGTGTGATTTAAATAACATTCACGTGACCTACAGAAAAGAACCTCAGGAAGAATTGCACTTTGTGTGTGCTAATTCACACTTCCAACCTACTACTCACAAGCTTACAATCCTGCAAATTCAAAGAATGGCATTCCAACTTTCAATTCTGCTATCTTACTCAAGTACAGGTGCAGATCTACATCCATTCTTTCTGGCTGTTGCCCAATGAAACTATCTTCCATCACAACAAAGGTAGCTCACCAAGTGAGGATTAAGCATGAGAGCATGTTGACAGCATTCAGCAGCTTCTTGTAGATGTCCTTTCCTCATGTAAGCACTTGAAAGGTTGGACCATGCATCGCAGAAGTTAGGTTTCAACTGCAAATGGATGATGACACATCAAAAGATGCTGTAAAAAAGGTAAAGAATCTCATAAATTTCATTCCACTAAGACAAATTGGTACAAAAAATATTGAGAAGCTGCAACAATAGAAGGACACTGGAAATTGACTCCAGCAGATGAAGACACCCAATAGCAAGCAGAAAAATCACACAAGGGGCATTTGCATAAGTTACAATCCACTAAGTGATAGTACCTCAATTGCAACTGTATAGTAATGAATTGCAAGGTCAATGTTGCCTTTTTCCTGACCAAGGGCAAACAATCTTCACATTGAGAAAACAACTCCAACATGATCATATATATGAAAGCACATGTATGTGCCAAAGCAGGAGGGCCTTGGATTTGCTTTTTTGGGAAGACCAAAAACTGATCCCGAATCAGACTTGAGACTCCACCCCAAGTACAGCCAGAACTTTCCTTAATGCATGAGAAGCTTCATGTCAGCACGATTGCAATTAGGTTTTGTGAGAGCTTCGAAAGCAATTGGCATTGAACAATTGTTTGTGAAGTCATCATTCTTCCCATAAGAACGAAGAAGACACATACCTTGAGAGCATTTGCCATGTTGCCATAGCACTCAGCAAACTGAGGTTCAATGCGAATTGCCTCTTCATTCTTGACAATGCACATGTCAAAGTCACGTAACTGCCACATACCAAGACCAAATCGCAGAATACATCAGTCATGACAATGACCATAATACTTGAGATTTCAAAGAGAGAATTGTCCATGCTTGCCATCAGGGTTAACACTTTTATCTAGATGCTGGGAGAAGAAGGCTCATTTGACAGAAGCTCCCTGTAAGCAAGGGAGTACAACTTGTTGGAATAAAGACCATGAGAAGCATCCTAGTAAACACCAACCTGGTAATAAATTGCACCCAGTAGCAGTAGCGCATCAGTTCGCTGCAGGTTCTTCTCATGAACCAGACTGCAATGCTGAAGTGCCTGCTTGTAATTACCAGCTTTGTACTCTTGATGTGCTGCTCCCAACAACCTTTCTTCATCCACTGCAATCCCAGTTTTGCACCACACTGGTGGGTTACTTTACTAATATCCAAGACCCAGATCCCTATGTCTGCAGACCACATGAAGACAGTTTGGACGAAAGCTTGGAGCTTCCAGGTCAATCCAATGGCAGAAGGAGAGAGCAGCTGAAAACTAACAAAAGGCATCTAGCTAACCGGCAGCGATAATCGATAGCCAAATCTCTAGACCCGCTACGCTTTTGCTCAAGAACCCGAGAACATAGGCAGCGGAGGTTCATGGGTTTCTCGAGTATCAGTAGCGGGCTTACCGCAAGCATCCACCACGCCGGAAAACATGATTTCAGACGGAGACGTGAGAACATGAGGGCAGTGCTCTGTTGGGTCCAGTTTCACTGGATCCCGTACAAACATAGCGAGTCCCCGATCCAGCTGCTGATGTTGTTGCTGCTGTCTCATGGCATTCTGCGGCGTCATCATCATCTCTTCCCCCCGCCAATTCTCTCACCTCGCAATCAAAAGAGAAAGCGATCCCCAATGCACTCACTCATTCACTGAAAATCCCACCCAAACCCCCCACTTCTCTCGTCCCGCTAAAACAACCACCTCCAACACACTTCGCAATTTCTCCTGCCGGGCTCATCGGAAGCATGGCGCGAGCGAGCTAACACCAAACCCTAAAACACAACATCGGTTTCTTCTTCAAGAGCGTTGCTGCTGCAGCAGCAGCAACAACAACAACGACATCGTAAAGCTGACCGTGATCCCGCACAGCATCATCATCATCATCCACCAGAAGCGACTCGAGTTCCTCGCGCATCAGAAGTGGAGTTCCCACTCTTGTAGACACGCGTCCAGATGCATTCCTTCACCAATCCAGCAACTGCAAAAACTTCTTGGGTCTCACGTGCATCTCGTCTCCGCATCGCCCGAAACCAATCTACGAGCCTTCTCTCTTTGTTCTGCCGCCAACGCCGCTCGCTAGCGACGATGGCGACATGAGGAAACGCTGATGGCAGCTAGAGGGCTCGCCGCTGTCGCGAGCGTGCGTCGCGCGACACACGCACATTCCAAGAGCCGATTCTGCGAGCGAAACGACAATGCGTTGGATGTAATAATACACATGTTTTAATTGTGATGGTTATTTACACGTTTCAACTTGGCGCCCCGTTAAAAAATGGTGTTAGACTTTTTACGTTAGTTCCTTAGGTGGAAGCAATGGTGTCCCATTTCTCCAAGCCCCTTGCCATCTTCTAAAAGCTCAAATGTGGATATCAAATTTGGATCCCCTTGAACCTTTTTTTTTTTGTTGTGGTTCTTCAACCTTCAATTATATTCATGTTTCTTAGTTGTTTTAAAGCAAAAGGTGTAATTGGCATTCAAATTTTTTGTAAATTGCATAACACAAGGCCTGAATAATGTTGTCGCATAACATATTTTTCTATTTTTTCCCCAATGATGTTTTTTTATTGACTGATTAAGGGGAAGGTTGGGCATAGGGAGACTAAGATTCAGTTACAAAAGTTTTTTTTTACAATTAAAAGGAGTTTCAAATGAAACATTTTATTAAAGACACGAAAAACCACAAGAACAAAGGCTAAAGGAAAGGTCTACTTGTCTAACTTTTAAACAAAAAAAAAAAAAAAATAGTAATTAAAAAAAAAAAAAAAAAAATGTGCAAAAAAAAAAAAAAAAAAAATATTTATTATTTTAAAATATAAAAAAAAG
>Ga0116231_10004076_pt1 | contig 29795 bp, 33 predicted proteins | sample S1TSphgellanicum_2_FD_89695 | JGI IMG/M metagenome (GOLD analysis project Ga0116231, IMG submission 89695) | Host-associated microbial communities from peat moss isolated from Minnesota, USA - S1T2_Fd - Sphagnum magellanicum MG | ecosystem: Host-associated > Plants > Peat moss > Unclassified...
AAAATTTTATTGGAAATCCATGTTAATATGGTAATAAATAAATTTAAACTGTAGCACATGTTTTTGACATCCTAATCATTCAATTTGAAAACAAAATCACATTGGTACCATCACCTTCTTAAGTTTACAAGTGTGTTTAGAAATTGTACATTCAATCATGCTTACACCCAAATGTTCATTGAAATTCATTAATGAGATTCATTAAAAGTCTATTGAAATCCACATCCATTATAAATCTCCATTGAAATCACTGGAAAAACTCACTAAAAGTTCACATCAACATCCATTAAATTTGTTTAGATCTTCAATAAAATCCACAAGTAGGAAAATAAATACATAAAATTTCAAAAAATCAAACATTTAAAAAATTATTATTAATAATGTCCATCCTTGAGTGGACACTAGAGGAATTTAATGGACATGAGGTGGTGAATGGTGGAACCCTAGTGGGCACCTTCCTAGGTGTTTTAGTTCACTAGGGATTTCCATTAAAAAGGCCCAAAATCCAGTACAATGGAGAACCCCACATTCCCCTTAGAAGTTGGGTGCAATGTATGGCAATTTGAAAACATGTTTTGTAGTAATGTGGGTGGTGATATTATGCCTTGAACAAGGACAAGCCCTTAGGAAAGGTTTGTTCGATATCAAGCTTCAACTAGTAATGCAAATAAATGATACTCATAACATTCAAAACCTTTTATCAAGTTTATCAATTAATTAGGTTGTAATTTTAGTCAATTATGTCTTCACACCATGCATTAATTCTATGCAATTTTCATGAGTCACCATGGTGCGAATGCTAGTCAATTTGCAAGTCTTATGGATGTTTTGGGTGTTCACATGTTATGGTAGACCCAAATGTAGTCAAAATTGATGTACAAAAACTATTAAAAATATCACAACTTTAAATTCATTTACTTTGAATTTTTTTAAGAACTACATTTAGTTGACTTAGGTTTTAAATTTTTTATAATATAATATAATCTTCAATATCAAATTGCTACATGTTTGTTTCTTTGAATAAATGTACACCAATCACCTTCTAAAACTTATTTAAAACAACTTCTTTGATAGTAATATTATCATTTTTAATAATTATAATAAATTATTTCAATTCGTAGATTAATTAAAACAACACCTAAAACATCTATATCTTTAATGGAAGAATATTTTACAACTTACAAACATCATAATCATCATCATTATTATAACATAATGTACCACCACAGGTTTATATCTAATTTAGACCTGAATTTCATGATTATAAGTCAATTGGAAAAAAAATTTGATGAAAGATTATTCTTTGTATATATACACATTAATGTGCAATTTTGTTTTTGACAATTTCCAATTAAAAGAAGTACTTTTTAGTCCTTTTGTTAAATAAGGAATTTTGTGCTAAACAATTACATGTTACAAATTTACTCCAAAGGACTATTGCATCAATTTCACAACATAATGAAAGAAGATGTGAACCACCTTTCATCACACATCTTGATTATTAAACATTTTCCAATTATGTCCCCAAATTTTCAAATTTTGCTTGTATAGAAAATTGCAAAATTATGATAGTTCTTTAAGTCCATCATACTATGCAAACACCTTTGAACATTTTGTCATTGAAAAAAAACTAGCATTTGGAATTTTGATAGTCAAGTTGTTCCACCAAACAATATGTAAAACATTAAAGTTTTGTTCAACAAAGTTTTTGAATTAACTGAGAATGTGTGTTGGTTATATTTTTTTTTCATCACAATACATATTGTGAAATCAACTCGGTATAACTTCACATGGGTCATAAAATCACAAATGGACATCTTTCAGTTTTGAACATACTTTTTCAAACCTTGGAATCATGCTAGGTAACCCAATAATAGTATCCAAGTCACACAAAAGCTTGTAGTTTGTTGCAATAATCTCATTAGCAAAAGCATCATAATAAACCTTCTAATCCATCTTGACTATAAGAGTCTTGAACTCTTCAAAAGCCACCTTGCTTAGAGAAATCATACTAATCCATTTGCTCCTAATATTCCACAATATTTTGAAATCTTTTGTTTCCATAACCTCAACCAATTTCCATCTTTCAAGGCTTTGCTTGGGGTTGTGACTCAAATATGTGTAGATGCCTTGAACAACAATTTTCACCACAATGTGAAGATAAAATAGGGTGAGGACTACCTAGTTAATCATGTGAACTACATAGTGGATTGGAATGCAAAAAAAAATGTATTTTTTCAATTGCGTGGAAACCCTAATTCTGATGCCTTGAAAGGTGGATGCACCATTTGGACCAAGACATACCACCTTCATAGCCATATCATGGTTTGACAATCCCCCAAATTTGGTAATAAAGTTCTTGATCATAGTGGTAAGGTTGTTTGTAATGGCACCTTTTATCACAATATTCACCAAAATCGAAATCCTCTTGAAATTTTCAACAATATAAACATGCACTAAAATCCAAAATTAGTTATCTATGGTAGTAACCTCATCACAACTTACAAAGATGAAGTTAACCTTCTATATAGCCACCTTTGGGGCTACCAAGACCGCATTACTCATGCATTTTATCATGCCCTAATTGTTGTTGTCTGTTTAATGTTTGTTTAATGTGTTTTCCACTTCTAGAAATTAAAACAAATCATACACACTTTCAAAGTTCATCATGGGTTTATTTAGCATAAGAAATGGAAGACATTAACAAATTGTTAGTTTTTTTTTTTTTTCCACCTTACTGTGGTTGACAACCTTAAGTTAAATGTTATCATGGCCAATAATGTAGTAAATATTCTTTAAGTGTATATTCTTTAAGTGTAGATGTTAACTATCCTGGTCAACATAGAATTGTCCAACCACCTTGTTAGGTTGAACAACCTTACACATCCTCCTCCCATTATGTTTCCTCAACTCATTCGGCTTTGGGAAAAGTGATTTCTCCTTGTGTTCAATTGGGTGCGAATCTTATAGTGCACCATGAAGGAATTGGCATCCAAAGATTCAATAGGTTCAATCCAAGGGAGTTTTGCAACCCATGAACCTTAGAAAGTCCTATTCAACTCCCATTCATTCTTTAATTTCCTTTTCCTAATCACACCAATAAAACCTAAACCTTCATGTCCCATTAGGTCAACAACATATTTGTTGCAATTACTAGGAGACACATAAGTCAAAATTAAAATCATGTGCACCAAAACAAAAATTAAGAACCCTTCCCCCTTTAGAAATCGACAAGACATGCAAATATGCAAAGGTTTCAAGGCTAGCTAGCCCAAAAGCAATAATAAAAACTTATACTTGAAACCTAAAGGAGTTTAAGGGGCACCATCATGCATTACTATTTGATGATCATGGGTTTCAAGAGAAAAAATCATCGAACAAATATTGTAAAGCAAAACTTGAGCTCGAACAACACAATGTGCACAACATGAAGGTTCAAGGGATATTGATGTTTGTCATAAACCCTAACCCCTATTGATGCACATATGAACCTTAGTGTGAAAAAAAACAAACATAATCATGATGATGAAGTTGCACAAAACAAGACAAAACAAGTAGAAGATGGGAGAAAAATTCTTACAAAATGTGAGCATGTGATTATTTTTTAGTACCAAATGAAGTTCACCTTATATCCATTGCCTAGTCATTTTTCTTTTAACTCTTCACCATTGTTGGAGACAATAACATAATTTAGAAACTCACTCCCATTTTCCATAACATTAAACACCAATGCAAAATCCTACAATTCAAATAACTACCCACAAATCCCAACATAGATATTAGAGTTTTACTTAAAGTCTTTGGGCCTCCTTTCACCCCCTTATCCCCTCTTTGACTGAGGTTCGCAATATAAGGAAGTTTTATTCAATTTGGGTATGAAATGCGGAAACTCAGCATTCAGTGCACAAGGTTTGAAGTAATTATAATAGTTGCACATGTAGGAGCAGTGGAAATACATGCAGTAGCAGTGGAGGCGTTCAAGAAAAAGGAAAGAGGAGGTCAAAATAAGATGAAACTCAGTTTACCACCAAAAAATGATGCATTTTTAAGTTTCATCCCTTGTTGAAGGTTAATGTACTTTTTTGCAGGTTTTTTTTGAATCTCACCCAGTTTTGGACCAAACTCAGGGTTCTGGTGCTATGTTTTTTTCTTGATTTTACGAAAAACTTTATTGTCCACGATGGATTTATATGAATTCTTGGAGCATGTTACAAGTTTTGTGACAATTTTCTCATTATTCCTTCAAGTAATGAGCACACCTAAAGTGCAACAACGATCTCATAATTATTCCTCTAAACAACACCAATGATCTGTTCATTACTCTACTCAACAACGCTTTCAAAGCCTAGTGAAAAAGATGGGAGTGTAGGCGGAAACAAGATGATGACAATCTTGCCACCCATTGGCAACCCAAACTTGTAAAATGTAGTATTGTCACAACTTGAAGATCTCCACCATCACACATGGGTGACAACTTATCCTAATCATGAAGAGGAAAGGAGGCAATTGAAAAATAAAAGGTAAATGCTTTAGGCAAAATCCTAGATTATTTCATTATTTGGGTTGTTCACCCTAACGTAGCTCACACATATGTGAAATTTCATCAAAAATGAAAACATTGGGTGTGATCAAAATCACATCCAATGGCACATCTAAAAGTTCTCTATATAAAAGAATCACTAGTTAAGTGAAAATCTGCGTAGGATGCTCACCACTTTGCCTAGAGAATTTGCCAAATTTAAAATAAATAAATATTAAGAAACAAGAAAAAAAAAGAACATTGGCTCTAGCATGGTAGGCAAAAATGTGAAGGATGCTTGAACTCTTCTACTTTCATATCTTGTTTATTAGTTTAATGCCAAATTTGGCTAAACATGGATGATCACCACTTCACGTTTAAAAAGAAAGAAAGAAAATTGCTCCATTTTTCCCAACCCCTTCCCCCCAAAGTTTTTTACAGAAAGAAAATAAATAAAAAGAAAAGAAAGACAAAGACACTAGTGTCACCATTAGTGGCCCCTGTTTCTATACAAACGCTCGAGGGGCCTTGAGACTAATAAGCCACTAAAGTGGCCACTCACAGGACCACCACAGAAGAGACCCAGGGTTTTTAAAAAAAAATTGTGATGTAGCTGAAGTGGCGATCATCCATAAGATGATTTTAGCCAGATTTGTCTACATACTATATATGAAAGTTGGAAAAAACCAGAATCCTTCTATATTTCTTGGCTACCTACTGGAACTTACCATAAAAATATCTGGCGATTTGGATTTTTTTCTTAGAAATTTGGCGATTTTGGGTCCTTTTTCTCCATGAAAAATCCTTTGTATAGGTCGAAATCATATTTTTGAGGTCGAAATTTGGCGAAATTTCGCCAAAACATAAACACTGGAACTTCGTCTTGAAGGGACACAACCGTCTCGTAGCCGTGGAGAAAGTAGCCGTTGCGTGTGCGGATTGGCAGGAACGTTTTTTCTAGCGTCTTTTGCAGTGCGCTCGAGGTGCGTTTCGTGGGAGAGAGACACACGCACACATAACAAGGCGAGTGATCCAACTCCGAAGAAGAAGAAGAAGAAGAAGAAGAAGAGAAGTTGCGTCTAGTGCGACAAGCAAGAATCGCGCCTTGAAGTTGAGACATCGTCAGCCAAAACAGCAGTCGACGCGCAAAAAACGTCACCAATGCAGGATCTCACGGCCGCCACAAACCCGGTTCGTTAATCGAAGCTTTCTATTGTCCGTTGTCGCTTCTCTTTTCTTTTCTTTTCTTTTCCTTGAGGTTTCGCTCGGCAGGATATTTACTCTCGTGATTATTAGGGAAATGAAAATTTCAAGTGCAGTTTCATCTATGGTAAGTAAGAATTGGCAGAGAACGATAGAAGAGAGAGATGATGTCATGTTTGATTGCAGTCTTGATAAGAATTGGCAGAGGACGATAGAAGAGAAAGACGATGTCATGTTTGATTATAGTATTGATAAGTCCTGTTTTCTATTCATCGAATCTCGTGCCACAATTTCCATTGCCGATCTTCGAATCGTACTGGAGGTCCTAGAAGAGAGACAGGCGAAAGAGAAGAGGCCAAATCGAAGGATTCAAACAGTCGGCTGGGTTCTTGCAGGTCCGATCCCAGAGCTGCAACAAGGCAGTCTGTGGAGGCAGCGCTATTCGGATTCCGATTGCAAAGCGTGATCTTGGATCGGTACGATGCTGTCCACCGGCATCTAGTTTTTTTTTTTCCCCCTTACTTCATCTTGCTTGATGATTTTGTGCATTGGAAAAGCATTGTCATCAGTGAACGGTTTCAGAGCAAAGATGGCAAACATTCACTTCACTAAGGTTGTCGCTAATGCGGCGTTACAACGACTAAGGAGGATTGACCCACTTTCGTTGTCAGAGTACTGATGAGGGGACTTGGTTGTCAGCCTATGCGCGTGCCGTTATATTCAAGTGGAGAACAAGTTTGTTACACCCCAGCGAGTAAAAGAGCGACTCCAAAGTCAAGGCATTGTCTCTTTTCAGCGACGTCACCACAGCATTCAAATTGTAATACACTCCCAGAAACAAATCACCAGCCTGCGACGCTGGAAGTGCAGGCAAGTTACTTGTGCAATATGACACTGTTGGGTATTGATTGCTTGTGCAAGTTCCTCAATCTGTTGATGTCTCTCAGTAAAAGACTCCATGTAACTTCCCCAGAAGCAAGAACATAATATTGGGGTGGAAGGCCACAGGATAACGATGATTAAGAGAAATCAAAAGGCCTCTGTTTCCCTCTCTCAGCTTCTCCTAGTATGTGGTTTCTACCAGAGTGCGATGAAGATTGGAGCTCTCAAAGGGAGTGCAGTGCGCATACCAATCTGTGGCCAAGAGCAGAACATGGTGTGTCCTTGAAATCCCCTTCTTTCAACAGTTGATTTTACCTAGGAACAGTCCCGAAGTCATGTATTGCTCATTGATTTGGGTTGTTGAACTCTCAGGACTTTTATGACAAGGTCATCACTAATGAAACAGCAGTGAGGTCATATGTGCATAGCATACCATTTGAAGCAATCATGTGACATTTGTATCAGATTGTGCTTTGATGGTCCTGATAACCAGTTCATGATGACCCATGTTCAAGTAGTTTTCTTTGAGCAATTACTTGGAGGAAGAGTCATTCTTCAAAGCTCCTCAAACCTCTATTGTGGGGCTGTGTGAATATTACAGGTGAGGCATGTGTCGAATGTGTCAGTCACCTCAAACGCACAGAAAACATTGAAGACTCCAAAATTCTTGCAATTTGGTCCTGAGTGTACACCAAAGCAAGCTATTGTTCCTGTCACAGAACAAGAGACAATTACTCCAAGGGCTCTTTTCTCTGCACCTGCATCTCATCCAACATTGTGTGAGAGTTCTTCAGTGCATGTAGTTTGCAATGATGCACAGCAACCTGCAGTTGATGTGGTTCACCAACATTGCCAAGCTGAATTTCCACCAGAGAGACATTGCAACTCATTGCTCAAATCACCTGCTATTCGTGTACGAATCACACGACCTCAAGACATGGTGAAGCACATGACACACAGCCATCCATCACAGCACATGGTTCACAACAATGGGAGTCAGCTCAGGAGACAAGACAATCCAGTTGTAAGCGCAGAAATGGCTGAGGCTGACAAGTTAGCCTTGTTCTTGAGATCCCCTGCTATCAGAGTCCGGAAGCAAGATCCAAAACAGCAGGTAGAAAAGACACCTGTACATTCATCAAAGTCCTTAAGAGTAAGGTGTAAGGTTGCTCCAGTTAATCTTGTAGAGCAAGCAGGCAAGATGCAGAAATTCAGAAGTAGTACTGTCATGGGATGAATTCTGAAAACCAGTTCAATTCTGTTGAATGTTCTCATGCTTCAAGTAAACATTGGTGATTTTTGATTGGAGCAGAGTACTACATCTGAGCTTGCATGAGTTTTCAAACTTTTGGGTTATGTTTATCAGATTTGCAACTCTTAGTAATTTGCAATATGCAGAGTGGTAATTAGCAACCAATTTCATAAACAAACTCCCATGTTCTTCAAGCACAGGGATCCCACAGATAACAATTCCCACATACTAAGGGTTACTGGGTTCAAACTGCATATAGGGAGCCACCCCAAAAGATGTAATTTTGCATGTAAGCCCATGCTTCGAACTTGCTTTGCTACTCATTCATTTCATGCAAAAACAACAACCAAGCTTTGGAGATGGTTAATTCTCCCCAAGAACTTAACATTCTTGTGAGTTAAATGAAGGTTAACAGAACCTTCAAGTGCAAACCCATCTTCATAGTTGGTGCTTGAATTCAATGCAAAGGATTTTGAATCTAACCTGTTGCATTGAATTCAAGCACCATCTGCTAAGTGACAATGGGCATTCATGGATTTGTTGCAACAGTTTTGATTCCGGTTTGTTTTAGTGAGCATAAATCCTATAGCTTTTTATTGAAAATCTGGACCATGAAGACTAGATGGAAGGATGTAATTGTTGTGAAAAAGTTACACTGAGACAAGTGTGAAGAATTGAAGAAGCTAATTGGCAAATTTGAAGCATATGTGCATTGTGGAGGAACATATGAAGAAACATAAAATGGTAGAAATGTTATAATGTTCTTTCATTCAAGTGATGTTAGGTTAATGCATCTTAAGCTCTTGAAATGTTGCATTGTTGTCTAATTAAGAATGTGCTAGGTGAATCCATCACATAGTTCACTAAACCATATGATTTCTATGGGGTGTAGGTTTTGTTGTAAATCTACAAGGATCTTCTTGGGCTTTGGTAGAATGAAAAGGGTTTTGGGGCTTCAAATAGTTGAAACAAGTCAAGTTCCAAGGCTTCAAGCAGTCAAAACTAGTAATCAAAACTTGTTCAAAAGAGGGAGAAAACGACAAGTTGACTCGTCACACTTGGTATGCAAAGAAAAAGAGGCATGATACATGTGGGCACACAAGGAGATATCATGAATGTGTAAAAGGTCTCAATGAAGGATGACTAATGATGTTTCAAGTGTTGTGGAAAAGATCAACTCCCTAGAATCTCTAGGTTTCGACATTTTGAATTGTTCAATTAAGCGGGAGCACAAAATCAATGTTGAACTAACAAAAAAATTGTCTCCTTCACAATCAACAACTTAAATTTTTTTGGAACAACCATTTGATAGTTAGCCATTGAAAAAATGTTGTCTCATTCATTGGTGAGAGATTCTTTGCCACCATATTTCAATGATCTTCTTAGTATAAAACAGAATCTTGAGGTTGTTCAAAATATTAAACAATGAATGAACACACATTTGGTGGGGCAACAAGAATCCAAGGTTATGATGGCTAAAGACATTGTATGCAGCCTTCCTGTTTCACAAGTTGTGAGCAGTGAAAGAGGAATTGTAAGATTGCTTGTTATTGACAAGTGAAATACGAAGAGGTACCAATCACAAAGTTTTGTTACATAATTCTCATAATGCATTTTGGTTGAATTACAAGCAAATTAAGTAGTCTAGAACAATTTGCCTCCAAGTTTGAAGAAAACAGTGATTGATTGGTGGACTGTGGAATCAACAATGGCATTAATTTGTGAGCGTGTGAATGTGGGTATGAACATGAACATGTGAGCTTTGAAGAATCTTTTGTGAAATATTCCTTGCCACATCATTGGAATATTTTTTGACATGGAAATATATTTTGCTATGTGGTGGCATATGTACATACATTTGTTTATTTGTAATTGAACAACAAATTTCAAACCTTGTGATGGATATTAACAAGTATGTAGGTGTCAATGGATGTTTACTTCCAGTTTAAAATATTTTATGAACTTTAATTTGCATCAAATAATTTTAAGTTAATTATTAAAGGTTGAAAAGCTTGATTTTCAAAAATCAACCATATAAAGGAAAAACACTCTCTTACTTTTTAAATTCATGAACCCAAAAGAATGAACACATCACAAATTTCTTCACATGTAATGCATTCTTCCTGTAGATGCATTACAACAAGTTTGTCATTTTGAAAAATGCTTCAAACTCTAAAAGGGAAAAGACTTTATTCACTTAACATGACTAATTAAGTGTTGGACTTCATTTCAACTCCAACTCAAAGAATGAATGAATCTTCCATCTACCCACAATACATTACATGTTGAAAAATGTAGTAAATGTGTTTACATTGCACCCATTTTCCCCGCTCCCCTAACAAACTTGCCATCATTGTGACAAAATCCAAACAATTGAAGGATGGGTAATCTCCAATTATAACTTGATATGATTTTTTATTTTGACTTGCACTAAAGGGATGCTATAGACAAATCCATAACTTGATGGAAAAACATTTGAAAATTTTAAAATGATTGTATTTTCATACTCCTTGGGGTGCAAGCAAGATAAAGTAAATGGCTCCCTACTCTCCATCAAAAAAATTACAAGTAGCCATTAAAAAGTTTCAATGTATTGAAAGTAGAAAATTTTATTTTGTACAATAATTAACATGATAATAATATTTCATTTAATATTTAAAAATTTGAAAAACCCTATCTTGAAAGTAGAATTAAGTAATTTAAAAAAAAATTCATATACTTGCACAAGATGTCTGATCTTACAAAATAGACTACATGTAAATGAAATATCGATTTAAAAAAAATTCAAGATAGTGGGGGCCCTTAAAAAATACTTATGTATTGTCAAATTATGCATTTTATAATCACAATATATCGAATTTTGAATATGAAGTAGGTTTGAACACCATATTGATTGAATCAATTTCAAACATATTTTCAATCTACTTTTATGATACCAAAGTTTAGATTTTGTATCCTTCCCATAAACTAAATGCAATGACCTAGTTTTTCATAACTTCATTTCAAGATACTTTGAATTTACTTTTTTATGTTCATATCAAAAATTGTTTCATTTTAAAAATGGATTTAGGGCGGATTACTTTTTTTGTCTACTTTAGCTTGTCAACACCCCTTGGAGAGCTTGAATACAACAGGGCATCAAATAGCTTTGCCGTTTCAAGTTTTGGGCCAAACATATGGATCTAAATGTTTATGCATAGGGATCTAATTGCTAAATAGATTTTGAAGAAGACATTTTACAACCTCAGAAAAAACAAAACCAACTTCTTTTTTGCTATTATTTCATCATGTGTGAGATTGGTTCTTTCCTTGACATGCCTGACTATAGGCACAAGGGGCCTATTCACCACATATTTTTTTTCATAACCTCCCACATAGTAATTCAAATCCTCATGACAAATTTAGATTTGGTGTGACTTTCAAAAACCACCTCTAAAGTTATTTTACCAACCATCATAACATGGAACAAGAACACTAGTAATTTTCAAAGATATGACTTTCAACTTACATTCATGGTTGATGTCCTTTTGTAAAGCATTGCATTAAGAGTTGGATCTAGGGGGACAACATTCAATAAGCCACACACCATGTCCACAAGTATTTTGATAGACTTTGCCACCATTGTGGGTGACGACTATAATCACACAATGGGCTCTAATAATGGGCATAGGACCACCACCAAGTATTCTAGTGGTGATGCCAATGGAAGTTGTGTCCATTCAAGGACAAAAGAAGTTAACATGGTCATGTTTGTGTGAATCCCCCTTTGACCTAGGGGGGAGATTTGTGCCTTGTTTGCAAGATTTAAAAAACTTTTCACCTTCCATGTGTGACATCCTTGATGCACAAAAACAACCTAGTGCATATTTTGCAACAATTGCAATTGATAACAAGAGGTTTCTAGATTCACTAACTTTACACAAGCAAAGACCATTCCTATTTGAACCTTTTCCCAATGGACCACCTTTCAAATATGCATGGTATAGTGTACTCTACTTAAAAGTTCGCACATAATCATCAAAAGTTGCAGTGTAAAGGCATGTGCCTTTTTTTTTTAATTGTTAGAACCAAATGGTATGGACCATCTTAAGAAATTATACATGTTGTCATGTTAACAACCTCTTCCATTGTGAACTTCTACAAACAAATAAAATCAACAATGTCAGCATGACATGACCAAAGAGATGACAAAAACAAACAAAACAAAATTAAAATGAAAGGAAATGGATAATTACATGTAACATGAATCCTCCCCATTTTCTAACATGGAAATGCCAAAACCCCAACCAATTATTTATTTCAAGGTTCACATTTTCAATTTTCAATGGCAGCCCCCGAATAATACCACCAACATCAAATTGCATCATAACGTACATGAGCCTCTTCTAGAGAAGTGGAATTTTTATACTTGTGACAAAGCACCTTATGTTGCTCCTAGAACTATGGTGCAATCAACTACTTGGCGTGTTAATCAAAGGATAGAATCCAATCCATAACAAGTAAATATGTTCTTTCCCAACCATACATATGGTGGGATTGCTTAACCCATAAATAATTTTGATAACATTCCAATTCACATGTGCACCATTTGCCATGAACCCCTTGAAGTTGGTGTTGGAGAGGTCATGCTTTAGCATCAATGTGTTCATATTTCTCCATGAGACACATTGAACTTCTATGGATTTTGAGTGTATGTTGCAAAGAAAAATGGTTAAGATTTTACAATACATAGGGTCGTAAATGTGACATGCTATACATAATGCTCCATCTCTCTATCCGCTTGAAATGATCAAGCATAATCCAAGCATTTTCCAAATCACCACCAAGTTGCATTCGCTTGACCAAATCAACACCATTGGGAACACCATCAATAGACATCTTAAAGAAGAACACCTTTTGATTTGAAAGTTGTCTTAGAAAACAATTATCTTGAATGTAGTTGTAACGACTCTTAGACTTGAACAAAAGAATTTTGTCAATATATCCTCTATTGGTAGAATGGCGCTTGAACAACACAACAAGATTACAAATGTTGGGAAAACACAAGGGCATGAAATCGTCCATCACCTTGTTCAAGTGTTCCCCTTTCAAAAGCTTGATAGGGTCGTCACCATCCTCATTGAATAGGTGTTGGGACAAGAAAGACTTACTCATAAAAAAACCAGTTGTGGAATTCTTTACACTAGGTGTGCAACAAACCTCATTTTCAACCAATGTTTTGATCTCTTCTAGTGACTCCTTACAAGTTGAGCATGCCTTTTGAGATGAATCAATACCCTTGTAAAGGCGATAATTTTATGGAGGATGTAATATGTTATGCATTTGCATGTGTCAATTTTAAAAAGCACACTTGCACAAAATTTACAAAAAAATGTGCATGTAGGAAGACCAAGGATGAAATGACCTATGACAAGAACTTGTGTGGAATCACCTACCCATGTGACTTTATTCTAAACACCAATGCCTACAAACTTAGCACAAGAGTCATTTGACATTGGAGATGATTCAAACATTTGCTACTATGAAAATCGTAATTGAAGTTGTTTTTTTATGTTTGTTATCTTGACCTAACACCAAGCATGGTCATCATGCTTCTGATCCATGCCCTACATTTGTCCGAAATGTCCTATTGGCTATCATAGTGGTGGGAGTTCATAGAAAATCTCGCCATTGAATCTACTTAGAAGAGAAAGGACCATTTGAATGATGATTGTGTGATAATTCAAAGCTTTCAACTTGTTTCAAGCATTCAGGGTGAAAGGCATTGCCTTCAAACAATTGACAACAATGGACAAACTAGAAGTATTGGAAATAGTGGAATCATTGACAAGGATCAAAACAAAAGAAATAGGTGGCAAAGTAGGGGCATGGAGATAGATAAGTTTCAAGGAGGTAAATTGATGAATGTAAAAGTTAATAAAGGGATGTCATTTGCATCTTATCTAGGTTCTTTATTAAGAAGGAGAAGGAGGACGCTCTTGTTTGTGACTTAACATCTTCTTCTCATTAAAAGAGTACATCGCACAAATTGATGAATTCGTCGAAGTGAATAAAGGGATGTCATTTGCATCTTATTTGGATTCTTTCTTAACAAGGAGAAGGAGGAGGGTCTTGTTTGTGACATAACACCCTATCCTCATTAGAAGAGTCTCACAAATTGATGAACGTCAAAGTCAATAAAGGGATGTTTGCATTTTATCATGGTTCTTTCTTGACAAGGAAGAGGCTTTTATTTGTGACATATGTTGTAATTCTTGGAGTGACGATGGTGTCTTATGAGTTTTTGAAAAGTTGGTCCCTAGTCATCCTATATTTATTTGTAATGACTAACTAATAAAATTTGGGACTTCCAAACATAGAAAATTGAGAAATCCCATTTGTGATTTTATTATTACCATAACATGTGGCATCCATGTAGACATGAATGAAATGTCGAAGAAAACCAAACATTGCACACAAACATTTTTTAATCACCTAAATAGATCTAAACTCATCGCACAAAATAATTAGATTTAACTAAATTCTTTTACATGAAAACCAACCATTGAATGCAACTAGAATCAATGGAACAAAAGGAACAAAAATAGTTATTTGAAACTTATGTATGGAAACACTTGGGTATTATTGAAGCCTAAAGGAAAAAACAGATCGTAGAACTTTTCGTACTCCAACTGAAAAAAGTAATGAATGTTTTGAAGTTTATACATGTCAAAAAGGTACCAATCAACAAAGGAAACATGACAAGAGGGGACAATGAAAGAAGGAAGGTTAATTCCAGATGTCAAATCCAACTGCATACAAATATGTTGAAATAGAAGTAATAATATGGATGATTACAGAATGGAATGTTGGTAATAGGAATGAATATTCCTAGTAATGTACAAACATGAATTGTGAACCACATGGATATGACTAATGGTGATTATATAACATTTATCTCACATGGAGGGAGGATTGACTACATGGGGAAGGATGCTAGTGGATTATGCAATTAGTCACTTTTAAAAGAATGTGCAATAGGGTTTAGTACCCATAAATAGGTGTTAGGAGATAATTGAAAATTTGGAAAAGGCACAAAAGGATTCAATGTTATTGATTACATTAATCAACTTATATGACCCTATTATTAATTTTAATAATAATAGGACATTGGATGCCAACGCTTGGGGAAATCAAGTTCCCATTTTCAAGGTCTTATTTAAACAAAACGCCAAGCTCTTGTTTCATATGAACCTTCACATGTTGAGTGACACCAACGTTCTGTATACCAGAGGCCAAACTAACATCACCACTTGTGTTGTGACTCATAGACAAACCATGAATTTGTTTCCACTTTGCTATCTCTTCCCTTTTCAACTTCTCTATTGTAGTAAAAGTTGTTGCTTTTGCACAGTTTACATTTATACCTTTCTCTTGAACAATGTAGCCTTTGACAAACCAAAGATAAAACTCATTGTTGGTAATGCCATAGCATTGTGAATATAAACAAAGTAATTTCAACCTGGTGTTGGGATCAAGATTGAGATTTATGGTTCTAAGGACTTGTGACTCTCCAAATACCTCTACGATGTCCTCATCAGTCACATGGACATTGGTGATCTGAGTTTTGGGGTTAAAACCCTTGTTTTTCACTTTTTAACAAATGCAAAAAAACTCATATATTTGGAGTATGTAATCTACTTTCTCCCAAGTTTGGACTTCTCCCAATATCTTTAAGTTGCATGGCATTTTGTTGGACTCTAGAACAATCAATCACCATGTTGCTGAAATGAATATGGCTTTCTAAACCTAAAGCAAGAGGGTCATGTCTAAATAGAATTGACAAGAACACATGAAAATACCTACCCATCTTTTCAAAGAAGTTGATAATTTTAAAGGGAAGAAGGTTTAGGCATTAGATAAAACTCATAACAAAAACACAAGTTCAATTTAAAATACAGAAACTCAATTGTGCGTCTCACCTTGTGCACCCCGTCATGGAAGAAAACAACCTTAGATTGACCCATATATGCACAATTGACCCTTCACACACAAAAACCCTGCAACTCGTGACTAATTTTGAATTTTATGGGTTAAAATTAGGTTCTTTGACCTAGCTACTAACATGCCAACAAGTGGCTCTTGTCATAGGAAATTATCCTTCCTAAGGATAGTGTGAAGGACAAGGTGATTTGCTTTGATGGCTCTTATTAGGCAGTTTGCACCTTGTGTGAAAAGGTTTCTTGATGATCTTTCCTCCCTTCAATTTATGTTAACCTTTGAATTCTTTTTGTTTGAATTAATTTGGTTATGGGTTCTTGATGTATGCAATTGTTTAGGTTCCATTAAGGCCTAAAAGAGCGAGAAAAAATCCCAAATTCTCCCCAAATTCATGGCAAATTATGCAAGATTGGAATCTTTTGAAATAATAAATCATTTAACTCCATATTTATAGGTTTATGTTCATGCTCTTGATCCAATTAAATCCTTTCCAATTTGATTTTAGTTCAATTCTTTATTTGAAAATGAATTTTATTTTTTTTCTCCCTTTGAAGTGGTGAATTCCATTCGACATGGGCCAAATTGATTTCTTTAAGCTTTGAGCCAATTCAACCACGGGTTCTTGATTTATGCAATTGTTGTTGTGTTAATTGTATTCCATGGGGGGCCAAATGATTGAGAAAGAAGCCCCACCTTTCATGATACCCATAATTTATTCTAAATGACTAGAATTTATTGAAATAATAAATTAAATAAATCATATTGCTAGGTCAATGTTCAAGCTTTTAATCCAATTGAGTCTTCCCCAATTTTGTTTGAGTTAGATTCCATATGCGAAATTTTTTTTGATGATCTCCTCCCCTCAATTGGTGTTGACCATTAAACAAATCAAACATTGATTTCTTTAAGGTTTAAACTAGCTCAGCCATGGGTTCATGATGGATGCAATGACATGTGTGTTAGTAATATTCCATTGGGGGGGGGGGCAAATGGGTGAAAAGGAATTCCAAGTCTTCCCAATACTCATGAAAGATTTTGAAGCTCATTCAAATGTTTTGAATTAAAAAATTATTTAAGTTCATGTTGTTAGGTCTATGTTCAAGTCCTTTATCTAATTAAATCCTCTCTAATTTGGTTTAAATTAGATTCCATATGTGAAAATATTTTTTGATGATCTCTCCTCCACTTAATCAATGCCTACCATTGGACATGTGGCAAAATACTCTCCTTAAGCTTTTATTCAATTTAGCCATGGGTTCTGATTTTATGCAATTGTTGTTGTGTTAATAGTCTTCCATGGGGGGCCCAATATTTTCCACCCAATACTCATGGCAAATTATGCAAGATTAGAATCTCTTGAAATGTTAATCCATATTGGTAGCTTTATGTTCCAATCCTTGATCATATTAAATCCTCTCCAATTCGTAGATTGTGATACCACCATTAGATTAGTGTCACATAAGTTTCCTTTGAGAAACATTCCCATTACATTTGAATCTTTTATAAGTGCATGATAATGTTTTTTTCACTGTCACTTGATTATGTAATTTCAAATTTTGAGTTTTAGGGTTTATTAAAAGTCAAAATTTAACCAAGAGGTCTTTTCATTTTGTCTCCTTAATTTAATATCTTATTTGCACCTCATTTCTTTGTTCATAGATTTATTTTTCTTTCATTTATGCAAGGTATGGCTTCTTGTGATGTCAAGATTAAGGACATTCATAAGCAAAACAAATTCAACACCAATGAGGCATTGGAGAAATTCAAGATTCATTTAAAGCAAAAATTATCCAAGGTGAATATTTTGTTGTGTCAAATGATTTTGATGCCAATTGTTCGGCCAACTCTTAAAATTGATGTGTTGAAGATGGAACAAGCATTCCAAATGGGCTACATGGAGGGTGAGAAGGCCTTTTTCATCTTGCATACAAATTGGCAAGGTCAAAAGGAATCCATGTTGAACTTTGAAGGCTCATGTCATCCATTCTGGATGAAGAAAAATGCCAAGTTTGGAAAGTTTTTTTAGTGGACCCAAACTTCTACAAATTTTTTGGCAACATGTTCTATGTTGGGATGGCAACCATAGGCTTCAAGCTTGGTTGCCTTACATTGACAAGGTTCATCTTAATTAGGAGGATTGACACATTTGTGTGAACAATTTTGTTTTTGACATGAGTAGTGAGCTTGTTGAGCTCTTCATAGCAATGATTGAGGTGAACAAGTAAACATTTTTTTCAAAACCTAATCTCATCATGTCCACTAAGTAGATTTGTTGATTCACACATTTGTTATTTCAACAATGCAAGATAATGGAGTTGGATCACATTAAGCCATCTTTAGTGCATGAGTTCTTCAAGATCCAAAGGATTGAAATGATTTCGTTTTAACAATTCAAGGATGTGACACTTGATGAATAGTACAAAAGATGTAAGACTAAAACTAGGAAGATGTGGTATAACCTCACCTAGGAAATGTTTTTTGATTATATGTACAAGGTGAAATTCTGATTTTGTAAAATTCTCTCGTTAAAGTTTTAGAGAATATATGGACTTGTGATGAACTAACATTTGATATTAATCTCTCTTACAATGTGTAGCATGAGCTTGCAATGCCACTAGACACTCCCCACCAAATGTACTTTGTTGATGTCCTTGATCCCAATCAATGAGACTTAGATCAACTTAAGTCCTTGAGCACCAAGGTTATGGAGGTTATTTGTAAGGAACACATGATTGCATTCCACAAATGCTTGCCTATGTGTGATCCTACATTGGGCACCGAATTTTTACACCAAATCCAATTGCACTATGATATGAATCTAGAACTATAAATGTTCACTAAAAAACGCAAATGTTGATTTTAGCTTTTATCAACAATGACCAACAAATGCACTAGTTGCAACAATGGAATTAATTTACAGTCCTTTGCTAAGCCCAAAAGTTTCCTAGTCAAGGATTCTCGGATGCCACTTTTGATTAATGGCTTCACAAGGCCACTTTTTGGCACCAGGTTTCTAGATCTCAAATCCTTATTCAATTTTTTTAATTTTTTTATTTCAAAGCACCTTGTTCCAACATTTTCTTGCTTATAACATTTCACTTTTGTAATTGGAGCATTAGACCATGAAGTTTTTTTATTCCACCATGCAAGACCTCCATGTAAACGTTTGTACTTTCAATGAATACATGTACAAAATTGGAAGCTTTAGGTTTGGCAGACTACTTGCTACAAGGAATTCAAGGTTAAAACAAGGATTCTTTGAAGGAAAGTGTGTGAACATCAAAATGGGGACAAGGAAGCTATGAAACAAATCTTTTACAAGCAAGGTTCATATTTCTACTGACTTCATTATCCTTCAATGTTTCAACCATTTCAATCCACTTTCATTCTTTTATTGATCCTCACAAGTATTTCATCCATGTACTACTCTTGGAGAAGGCCATTATAGAAATTCCATAGCTTTTCAAGATTTGGTGTGATCCAAAGTTCGAGAACATTATGTATAATAAGGACCTCTTAAGAGATTGGTTGTTTGCACACCTCAAGACATGTGGATGGTATGTGGATTGCCCACTTGACTCCACTTTTACCTCTAAAAGGTACTATTAGAGAAAAGTTTGACTATGATTTCATAGAGAAGTCTGCCTTTTCTAAGGTGAAGCATGAAAGCATGGTAAAGTATGCCAAAAAAATGTCCACCATGTACTTATATTCACTTAACGGCATAAACTTGAAAAAAATTATTCAAAACTTATTTTCATTATGAAACAATAGTGCACTCCATTGAGTTTATAGTTAGCTACACATAAAGTTTGAAGAATTTGTGTTAAAAAAAAGATGAAAAACATGTTCTAAATTGGCTAGATTTTTAAATTTCAAACATACTTTTATATGAAAAATTTAGTAGATTATGGCTATAATATGAAAAAAAAAAAAACACATTAAGACATATTAGTGCTTCATCCATTTGAAAGTATAAAAAATTCAATTATAATTGTACTTTCATCATATTTTCATATACTTGTTGAAAAGTGAAACACATACTTTTTTGTACTTGTATTTCTAAAAATGTATTGAAATGTGTATTAAAACATACAACTTTTAATATTATTCAATGAAGTCAAAAAACTCCTTTTCATTGATCATTAAAATAAAAAATATTCATGAGTTCAATATATTAAGGCTTATGTATGGATATTTTCTAGAAAAAAATCAAGTATCCTTTATTCTAGCATATTTTATCATGGTTTTGCTTTGAATAAGAAGGTAGATACCAAAAAGAAGAGGAAGCAAAAGGACAATGCTTGAACCAACACACCTAGGGGTTCAACTTAGCCATCTACAATGGAAGAGCCTACCATTGTAGTTGAAGTTGAGCCACCTCCATTCAAATGGAAGGAAGTATTTTCACTTCTTCCCCCTCAACCACAAGAGGAATCACCATATGCTCTTAAAAAAATCAAAATTTTCTGGTCTAATCCCATTGCTTGTTCTTGCAAGCAAAAACAATCTAGTGATATTGGTGTGGATTTGAAGCCTCATGTTCATCATGTGCATCCTCATCGGAGCCCCATCATTTTTTCCATCCAAACCACACCCAAATCAGTGAAAAAGGTTTTCAACATGTCTTGGCTTTCTTTTGTGGAATCAAAGGTGGCCACAAAAGCTTAGCCTCCAAGTTTTGAAAAGATCATCCAATTTTGGGAAAAAATGATTATATATCGACCTTCACTATCTTCGTCATGAAAGATACGATCATTTTAAATTTCATGACCTCAACCAAGTCATTTTCGCAAGGATCTCCGAAGCATAAACATGTCTTGTCATTGGGGAGGTCCCTTGCAAGTTGTTAGTTCTTCATGTGTTAGATCCTAGTTCCATCATCCCCCCATGGAACACCAAAGTTCACAACTATGTCATGTTCATTTTCGGTTTGTAAACAAATATTTGGCAAGCACAAGTAATGTTTTTTTATTTCATGATGACAACCATCAGGGGTTGAGGGACATCACCTTACTTCAACAACTATGATTATAAGATTCACTCCAAGTGGGCTATTGTCAACTCTTTACATTGCACCAACCCTGAATTCTTATCAAGAAAGGTTCTATTCTATCCCAAATCAAGTTTGTCTTCTAAAATATTCTTCTAGATTTTTTCCTTGAAATGTCCAATTGTGTCAATCTATTAACATAGATCCTCTCTTTTTTTCTAATCTTTGTTGAATTTGGCTACTTTGCTTGTTCAAGAGCTGATGGATTTTTTTTTCAGAGAGTTTTGTGCATAACAATTTTCATGGCCCAAGTGTCCAAGAGGATGAAATTTTTACTACTAGACAACCCTTGAATCTCTATAAAAATCCATGATTGTGGCACCCTTCAGAACTGGGCACAAGATCCATGTATCCACGTTCCAGCTCTTCATTCAGGTTTTGTCATCCTCATGGAGCTTGGTCATGGGCATAAATGCTTCCCTAGGTGCATTTGTATGCCAATCACTCATTCAAATTCCATTTCCCAACTCCCTCACAATATTCTCATTGCATCTACATTTCTTATGAACAACTATTCGATAACATGTGAGTTCCTTGGAAGACATGTTCTACTCATTGAACTAGACCATGACATCTTTCTTGAGATCCTACAACCCTTCTTCAAGATTGTCAAAATGGACGTGAAATGCCCAATTTGCATTCATCATCATTTTAGTGTCCATCTAAACACGTCAATTTCATCCATCAAAATGGATATCGACCATTTGTTTAAATGATTGAAAACTTTTGGTTAGATTGGTTAAAGTGATTGGAAGTTTTCAGTCACTAAATTGGGCAATTGAAAATTTTCAATTGTCACACAAATGTTTTTTGGGTGTTGCTTAAAAAAATCCAATCATCCGATTAACAATGGCTCAATCTCCACCATTGATGTAGCAACTAAGAAAATTTTGATCACTACCCAAAAAATTTGGTTGTTGCCTAAAATACATGGCAATGCCTGAAAATTTCGATTGTTGCCTGAAATTTCTGGGCAATGCCCAAAAACTTCAATTGCTACTTGGGCAATGCTGAAATTTTTTTGTTACAAAACTAAACATCCGAAAAATTTCAGTTGCCAAATCGTGTGATCAAAGAATTTCAATAACCAAATTGGGCAACCAAAACTTTAACGACTGAATTTTTGGGGCTTTATTAAAAAAAGTTCAATTGTCCAATGGACAATGGTTCAATCTCCACCATTGATTTAATGACTGAAGTTTTTAGTTGTTGCCCAAAAGCATTTCAGTGATTGCCTGAACAGATTGGTGTGTCCTAGTAGCATGGTCCTTGCCTATTATATGTATGTCCTAGGGTTGGACCCTAAGACATGCATTCATGTCAATCTGCTCATTTTATATTTGGTAGCTTCACTTGGTCTTTCGCACATCTACTGGCTTATTTGGATTTTTCTATGAGTGTTATACCCACCAGTGTGACTTGGCTTAATTTCTACCCACTTTCTAAAACTTCATGCAGGCTGGATTGGGGTACAAATAAAATGAAATATGAAGACACTTACAGTTATGAAAATAGCTGTGCAAGTAATACAGAACTTTGAGTTCTTAAAACTCTTATCAAATCAACAACAAATAAAACCCTACTTACTGACAATTCTCAAAAAGTGCTCCATCATAAACACCATTTGCAAAATCTCAAAATACACTTTACATCATCAGGATACCTGCTTGCTCATCAGTTTCTTGAACATTTTGCTTTGTGGCAGATATGAAGGTCCAAGGCTGTTATCCATTTAGGTTTTTTGTGTGGATATCCAATTGTCATATTTAAGACAAACGACATGAGTGAATGCAGAATTGTGAGCTCTTTTGATTTTTTAAGTTTTTAATGTTTTTCAGGGTTGTTTTTTTTCAAATTCCTCAAGTAGGTCCACGAGTGAGGATCCCCGGCATTAATTAGCCTTAAATGGTGACTGTCCTAGGTGGGCGGTAGCATTTCTACAAAAGTGCTATTAGATGTGATGAACAAAGAAGTGCCTAGGTCTAGGTCTGGCTAATTCAATTGTTTTTATTTCGAAAATTCCCTTAAAAATCACTTTTTTCATTCTTCTTTCATTTGCTGAAAAACAATTCACCCAGTTGAAAGATTTATATATATCTCACTTTATACTGTCCACTTTGTCATGTTTAAGGGTGGGTTTGCAGGAACAATTAACACTGTATGTTGAATATGGTAAACGTTGACTGAGGCCCAAAATGAGGGGTGCAGGTGGAAATGGTCTAAAAGCACACTACTGGGCAGTCATTTACAAATTACGAGAGGGGAGGAGGCAACAACAGGAGCAACAAGACTATCTAATTCCTTGCTAGTTGGAGGTAGCAAAAAATGTCTGTGACCTCTGGGAAAAGTTTACATTGTGACCTTACTGCAAGCCTGCAAGTTCGCTTCTTGTGGTTACTCGATCATGTGAAGGTTTTCAGTGAGTCTGAGCATGGAAGATGAATCAAAATGATGCTGCATCTTCTTCTTCTTCTTCTTCTTCTTCATCATCATCATTCACAAGAGCTCCTATTTGCACTTTTGGGATAGCCCAGCCCAGCAAGCAATTAATGAGAAAGACCTTATTCTTTGCACTTTCTTTCTGATCTGACTGACACCCCCAAACTCATGATAGGTTAGTATTACTAGGGGAGGTGGCAAAGCCTGCAACCCGGGGCGGTGAGTCCCCATGTGCGTACAATCATGTCTGTTGATGGTTCACAGTTTGACTGGGGTTGGAGGCGTCATGGGCAGGTAGTTGGACCTGGAGGTGCAACCGGTGAGAGGAAGGGACACGAAAGAGAAAGAAAGGTATGAGCGTAAATGAGGTCCACACTCACCAGTGTAACATGAGGGATGGATGGTGAGTGGTCAGGAAACAGTTCTCTTCCCCTAGCTAACCATTGTTAGCTCTGTTAGCTTGTTCAACTACCTCCTCCAAGTTGTTAGTAGGTTGGTAGTAAAGACAGCCCTTACCTATGTGTAGACTGTAAACCATCTACTTACCTATCAGTCACCTATTTTCTTACCTATCTATTTCTATATAGGACTTACTTCTTACACAATGGGTTACAAAGGTGAAGTAGATGTTAACTTAGTTGTGGTTCATCCACAACTGAATCACAATGGGCATCCAGTGGATGGTGTGTTGGTGGGTGGGCTGTTGTCACCTAGCACCCACTTACACACCACCCCATTTTCCCGTTTTGAGGCCATCTAGTTTTACAACCCCTGGCACACATTTAGAACCCTCAGCTATGGGGAGTTTAGCTGGGGAGCAAGAAACCAATGAAAAAAAGTGTTCAGTCCACACACCATCCATTCATCCATCCATCCATGGTGGTGTGTTCATGGGTGCTGGTTCACTCTGGCAGGAAGGTAAGTAAGTAGCAGATTCTGCTATGCCTGTCTTGGACACGCCTGGTATCTTCTCAACCTCCTTCACTCTACACCACAATGTTACTTACACATGTTATTAAACAAATTGAAAAGTGTGTCTGGGTCCCAAGCCCCAAGGGTCCTTCCTTCTTTTCTGGGCCCTACTCTCTCTCACAACAACCCCGCCTCTAAGTTAGTCCTCCTCGGCTGCTACAGCGGCCGCACTGACCAACTGTCCTGGTACGCCAACCCACCAAGACTCCTCCCCCTGCTCCTCTGCAAAACTGACAGTCTGCATTACTGAATGAACGAACCTATCAGACAGAGAGACGAGTGTTGGGACGGTACCTTACTCTATAGGAAGACGAGGCTTCGATTTAAGCATGGCAAAAAAGGGCCCCCTGGCCCAACGCCGTTCCTTCAGGTGTGGTAAGTGGACCCTCAGATGGTAGGACCGGTTAGTGGCTCCTAGGGGCCGGTAAGTGGGCCCTTGTTCGAGTACCCCTCTTACAGCTTTCAGGCCCCTAACACCATCATTTATACACAATGATAGATAGCACTTGCAAAAACCACCCTGCAGCAGTCAAGGCCAAGCACTACATCATAAAGCAAGTGAGAAATCAATGTTCTTCTTTTTTGGGCAAATTTTTGGTCACTTGGTGATTTTTATTTTTATTTTCCAAAACTGTGGAGAATGAGTGTTATTGTGGGCTTTCGGATCACCAAATTTTTGAGAAGATTAAGCTGCCATATTTTACATCGGTTTCAATAGGTAGCCAACAATATAAAAGTGTGCTTAATTGCTTTACTTTCATATTTTTGTTTATAGCCAAATTTGGCTGAATCGTTGTATGTATGATTTGTCACTAGGGCTACATCACAAAATTTTAAAAAATATTGGCACTGAGATTATAGAATTCCATTGTCATTCAAAGAAGGTATGGACATTCCAACATGCACAGTGCAAAGGGAAAATTGAGTTTGGGCTTAAAGGTCTTATTTCACTTCCACAAAATACATTGTAAACATGCATTGGATGTCCGTTATAAATCCATTATCTTCACAAAGTACAGATAAATCTTTAGAACCACTATTATCCATTATTGTTTATTTTCTTATAATAGCCAAAGTTTCAACTTAAAATATTAAACAAGTCCAGGTGTAATCAGTAGCACATGCTTGATGGGCAAATTGTGTGCATAATCTACCAATGTTCCAATTGGAACATATGTTTGAACACAATGTTTACCCATGAATTTCGAATTTACACTATGCCAATGGTTTTTATGATTGCATAAATGACCACATACATAGTTGTTTATGCCATATATAGTCACATGCTACATAGTCAAACCAAACATGTTGTATAATAGTTATAACACTCAATATAATAGTTATAATTAACATAACTATCCACACTTAGCCTAATAGGCAATATAGGCTAGAAATTTAACCTAGGTTATATTTCATTGATAAATCATTTTATGACGGGATTTAAGTTGTCAAAATACAATTGAAATGTAGATCTATTGTAATTGAAAATCTTAATGGTTGAAATGGTGACCAAAATCTAGTCAACATTTTTCAATGGTCAAGAATTTTTTAATTTTTATTTATTTAATTTTTATTTAATTTTTCTTTTAGGACCAAATTTTGGTCATTATATTACAACTAAGGTGTGGACTAGTTGTGATCAAAATACTTGGCAGTTGAAATGGTGACCAAATTTGGTCAACATTTTTTTTAAATTTTATTTATTTATTTATCTCTTAGGTTTAGATTTTGGTCATCATATTACAATTGAAATGTGGACTAGTTGCAATCAAAAATTTCAACAATTGAATTGATGATCAAAATCTAGTCAACATTTTTCAATTGTTAAGATTTTTTTTCAATATTTTTTGGCTTTCAAGACAAGATTTAGGTTGCCATACTATGTCTAGGGCGTGAACCGATTACAATTGAGAATATTAGTAATTGAAATGGTGATCAAAATTTGGTTGACATATTTTGAAGATTAAGATTTCTTTCAATTTTTAAAATTTATTTTGACATTTTTGGATGGTCAAGATTGTTTTCAATTGTTTTTGTTCTCAAAATTGAATTTAGGTCATTGGATTGTGACTGGGGTGTGGACTATTTGTGATTGAGAATCTTGGCCACTGAAATGGTGACTGAAATCAAGTCAACATTTTTTCACAATCAAGATTTCTTTTAGATTTCTTTTTTTTGCTCTTGGGACTAGATTCAAGTTGCTAGACTTCAATTGGGGTGTGGACTAGTTATGACAAAAAAATCTTTGCCATTGAAATAATGACTGAAATCTAATTACCATTTTTCAATGGTTAAGGATTTTTTTATAATAATTTTTACTTCTTGGGATTGGATTTAGGTTGTTGGATTTAATGGTTTGAATTTATTTTTTTGCAATCATAATTGTCGGTTGCCATTGGGGTAAATTTTATACCCCTACATGAAAAAATATTATTTTGACCTAGGTTGATTTTAAACTAACATGATGTTGGGCTACATGGGTGTCATAACTGACTTGATGTGATGTGACGTGATAAATGTGACACTAATAACCCTGCCAATTGCAAGTTGAACCAATTGTCATTACGATATGTTCCAAACTGGAATTATTCTTGCACGGTATCCCAATATCCCTTTGCCACTTTGGAAAAATAATCTTGATGTCCATCATTTGGGTTTGGGTAAAAAACATGGCAAGTTGTAGTGACCATGGTGGTGTCTTTTTCAAAATTGCAAAGGTTGCCACAAAATCTAGTGCATGCACAACATGTCACCATTTCCATACAAGGTCAATGCCCCACTTCCTTTTGTAACCGATCACATATTGTTCATCTTAGTTTTGTCTAGTTTTTAGTAGTGTTTGTTGGAGCTATTCCATCTTCCTTGAATGGGTCCTTGGATGGCAATGCCTCATGTTGACCTACAAGTTGTTTTCCACACTACAAGATTTGAATTCTCACATTCAATTGTTTTTAGAATTCAAGAATTCCACATTCAGCCTTCTTAGTTTGTGATTCCATATTTTACAAATGTCCCCATAATTTCACAACTTGTTCTTTCACGAATTTTTTCTTAGCCCCTAATTTTGCAACCTATGCATATGTTTGATGTTCTACCTTTAGTTGAAACCCCCACCTATTAATGACATTTGTAAGGGCATGATTGAAGCTATCTAGGTCCACAACTTGGTTTGTTTGCGCATTTTCAAACATGCTAGGAAAATCATGTTCAATATCTACATCATCATGGGCATTTGCATCAAAAGATACGATAAGATATACAATAAGGGGATTGGGCACCACTAGGGAACATTCGGATTTAGAGGCTTCAGATGGATGAAGCATGTTAGTTCTACTACATACTATCCACAAGGAAATGGACAAGAAGAATCTACTAACAAAGTGATTGGTAGATTATTGACTAAGTTGATTGATGGGAAAAGAATAGATTGGGATGAACATTTGTCTACAATTTTGTTTTCATATAGGATTGTTTACAAGGTGGCAATAGGTTATACACCTTGTCGATTAGTCTACAATTTGCATCCTTTAATGCCAATAGAATATGTTATGTTGGCTATTAGTGGGGAGCAAAGAGATGCAAAACCCACTAAAGTGCTAACAACCATAATTACAACATTGGAAAAGTTACAAGATAATAGATTGGAAGTTTAGAACAATGTGGGAGCCAACTAGTGGTATACATTTATGTGGAATCAATAGAAAAATACTAAAAAGTTCCAAGTTGGAAATTATGTTTTATGGTTTCCCAAAGGAGAAAAAACATGTTTGAGAAAATACAAAAAAAGATGGTTCGCTCCATTTAGGGTACAATATTGCTTACCTAATAATATTGTTCGTCTTGTTTATGTTAACAATTTTGAACCAAACCTAGTATTGGTCAATGTTAATAAGTTGAAACCATATACATATGTGGATCAAACAATGAAGGGGATTCAGAATTTAGAGAATTAGAAGTCTTTACCATCCATAAATGATGACTACATGCAAGAAACATCTAATGAAGTTTCAAAAGATTAAATAAAAACATATACTATTGGGACTAATTAGTCAATAGTTTCATAATAAGCCTTAGTAAATATGATTAACCAACAGGTTATGAACAAATACCCAAACCATGATTATGCAGATTTATAGTTATTGGATTATGGGGTAGATAAGTCAATGGTGTCAGAGCAAAATTTTGTTGATTTGATGATTCAGCATGGGTCAGAGGGAATCTATAGTGCAAATAATACTAGGCCATCAAATTCAAGAGTGTCATCAAAGTTACCCAATGCCATGTCCAAAGAATTCTTTGGTTAGTAGGTATTTACTTTAAGCCATGTTGATGTCAATGTGAATTTAAGAAGGAGATGACAAGTGTTAAACAATTTGAAAAAAATAAAAATCATTAAAATGCTAGCCTTAAAAAGAAAAGTGAAACACCACTTCATGAAACAAGGTGATAACGCTTCAAAAGGTGGCAAACACTACAACAACTCTTTGCTTTCATTTTCTACAAGCAGGTTTCAATCGTTTTTTGTTTCTAGAATGAATGCTAAAAAAAGTTTTATGGAAAACTTACAAAGATAGTATAAAAAGAAGTTGCAGAACTTGAAAGAGGTGTAAGAAAGATTAAAAGAAGAACAAAAAATTATAAACATTTTGCTTCTATAATCTAGGTTTCCAAAAAGAGGTTTGTCTTTTTCTTCTCTAGTTTATTCTTCTTTTTCTTTTCAGAAATCTTCTCCAATATCCAAATTTGAGAGAGCTTTTGAAGCAATTAGAAAAAATGAGAAAAATTGTAAGGAAACATTGAGAAAATATAGTTTTAGAGAGCCTAAAAGACAAGCAGGTCCTAATGAGCAAGTCAGTCCCATTTTTGTTTTAGATTCAGAGGAAGACCACCAGAAGGACGATTTGCAACAATAACAATAATTGCCATTACATCAAGAGGAGCATACTCAATAGCACATTCTAGAAAGAATTCATATTATTAACAAGAAGTGCACAACAAAAACAAGTCGGCAAGTAATGGCTGCAAATCTACATGGGAAGAAAGTGTGTATTTGTCAAGATGATGAGATTAGGTATGTCTTTACTCCAACAGAATAGACTTACAATGGCAATCTGAAAAACATTTTGCTTTGGATTAGCTTTAGAGAGGAAGAAAGAGCTTGGGCAAACAAAGTTCAATTAGTAGGCCTGCTTGAGATTGAATGGAAAACATTTCACCATAACATTTTGGTTGAATTTCTAAACAATTAGAAGTTGGATCCTGAACATAATCGAATCTAGGCTATGTTGGGGGAGGAGTAGTGACGCACTCCCAACTCCTCAAAGGGCTCAAATGTGAACCCAAGTAAAAAGCAGCGGAAAAGGAGGAGTCGGAGCACGCTCCTTAGCTCACAACCCTTTGAGGGGTAGAGGGGCGAGTTGGAGCTCCGGGATGGGACTAGGAAGAGTTGACAAGCTTTAGTCACTCACACGGGCCTGCACACAACCCACACAAAG
>Ga0116231_10004078_pt1 | contig 29776 bp, 7 predicted proteins | sample S1TSphgellanicum_2_FD_89695 | JGI IMG/M metagenome (GOLD analysis project Ga0116231, IMG submission 89695) | Host-associated microbial communities from peat moss isolated from Minnesota, USA - S1T2_Fd - Sphagnum magellanicum MG | ecosystem: Host-associated > Plants > Peat moss > Unclassified...
AAGGAGGAATGTGTTCAAGGGAAAGTAGCAAAAGGGGGCAAGGCCACCCACCAAAAAAAATTTTAAAAAAAGTGCAAAAAAAGGAAAAAACAACCAAATACATTTTTAGGAAAAGGGGGGGGGGGGGGGTGCTTGCACAAATTTGTGGTAGTTTTAGTAATTGGAAATCAAATCAAAACTTGGGTAATGGATCCTTGGCAAACCCTAATACAACCCCCATTGCTAAAAGACTCTCAATGTTATTTCTTTTCCCTATTCTTGTTGGGAGCCCATCCTTTTTATCTTCATCTCTTTACCCTTGTCAATTTTTTTTTTGGCTACTTGGATTCATTATGTGTGTGTGTGTGTGTGTGTGATGGAATTTTGAAATGGGGTTTTGTGGATTAGAACCATGCATATAATATATTTAGGGATAGATTTTTGAAGGACTTTCAAATATTAAGAAAGTTAAAGGCTAGAATTGACAATTTTAGTTTCAACCTTTTGGACATAGGGAGCTCTCAACTTTTTTGCTTTAAAAATGACAAGGTTTCTTTGGTAGCCCCCCCTCCCCTTAAGGCTGCTGATTTTGGCTTTTTGGGATGAGTTTTTGGACTTATTATGTTGTTTGCTTTAGGGCATTTCAAGTCTGTAAGGACAAAATGTCCAAAAGGTTCCATAGTCAAAGTGGACATCTGGGTCAAATTATACTCCTAAGAAGCCAACCACATTACTAAGTATAATCCAAGGATTGTATAGTTCTTTTGCCTCAAAACAACTTCTTAATAAGAAAAGAATTTGAATGAATTATTTCTGCAACTTGTTGTTAAGTATCTTGAGCATTGGCCCCATACATTGCCATTTGCGGGAGCATCAATGATGAAAAAAAAATTTAAATTGAAATTGTGCATGTTTCTTATTTTATTGGAAAATGATCAAAATTTTAAATCATATCAAAATATGTTCACTATTTCATGGTCTCATTTATTGTAAATTATAACTTTGTTTTGTATATCATTTACATTAAACCATGTTGGTATGTGGTAAAGGACTCTTGAATTGATACGTGTTTAAAATTCAAATGTATTTCTAAGAATTTCAAACCGCACATATTTTTCATAGTGAGTGTTTCTTAAGTGCGACTTGTACTTCCCTATCACTTTTTTTTCTTTTACCATCAACAAGTGCATATTTTAGAAAATTAAAGGGCCCTTTAGCAAATTTGACATTATTTGACAAAATAGTTATGTACTTTCAAAAGTCCTTAACTAAAACCTAAACCTAAAATTGATTTGAACGAAAAAAATTAATTTAATTCCCAAACACTCATATTAATTGTTTAACACAAACTTTCATAAAAACTTATGCCTATTTTCTAGTGTAAACAAAAAGCACCTTAATTACAAAGTATCTTTTTTCTCATAATATCAGATGGCATTTCAAAAAGCAAAATCCCCATTGTAACAACCATTATGTTTTTCAAAATGTTGCCCCACATTTTAAATTTTTTTTCCCATGTTACAAGGATTGGGTATCACAAAAATAAATAAATAAATAAATAAATATTGGCAAAGGTCTATACATTTGGTAAAGATTGCAACCTTGGGCCTTACCTTACAAATAAATAATTACCACAATTTCCAAATGGTAATTGCATAAACATATTCAAAATGTTTGGAATTTTCATGAGAACTTGGCGCCCTTTTAAAATATTATGGCTACAATCACACCCATCTCAAGGTGATACCTTGTGGCATTTGGTAATGTTGACTTGTTGATTGATGCAAAATAGGTTGGCTAATTTTGAAAAAAATAAAATCTATCACCTATTTAACCTTTGACATGTACATTATTGTTAATTGTGAATTTGTTATGGATTTCCATGGAGGCACCATTGACCATTTTTCATTCATTTTGATTTGATCCATTCCATTGCATCATTTTGGTTAATACATAACCATGAAACAACAATGAACATGTGCATAAATCAACATTTTCACATATGACCAAGAAGCAAATTATTAGATTGTTTGAAACTCATATTATTTTGTAAATGGTTGTTAATTCAATTCATCTACAAGTTGTATTAGATCTTACCTATTATGACATTGATTTTATTTTATGTTTGGGCTTTTTATGTTGATTTATTGGCGCCCAACTTCTAGGCATAGTGGATTGAAGTGGCAAAGTATCATGTGGACATATTGCTAACATGGGTACATGAGCTGATTAAATAGAATACTAGGTTTCGATACTAAGGTAAACCACATAGGTCGTATCATTAAATTGGATATGAACATTCGAAACATAAAAAAACAAACCAAACTAAAAACATTCCATCTCAAGATAGATATTCTATCTAAGGCATACCATTCCCCATACAAAACATATAATGTTATAAAAACAATTTTAACAATGAAATCGATTGTCACAAGACATGATGTTCTTCTATTTTAAGTTTTTTGAACTAAAAAGGATAAAATAACATCCTTTAGAATGAGCTAGTTGGAAAGTTTATTGCTTCAAAATATTGTAAAAGTAGTAGTAACAATGAAAAGTATCCTTGTTCTCCTTTTCATTTTGACATTAGAAAAATGAAAAATCTAAAACACCCAAAAACATAAAATTTTGATTCACTATTCTAAGTATAGTGGTGGCCAGCATTAAAATGTTATTCATGGAAAAATGGAAGGGTTTTAATCACATTAAAGACAATATTGAAAATTAATGTCCAAACCATCAAACCTTAAAATTTCAATAACTAATGACATTTTTCATTGTTTTAATTTCAGATGGTAAAGTAAAATCAAAAAGTTTAAAGTGTAAAAAAATCATGGGCATACATCTTACCAACCAAACCAAGATTAGAGGGTAGCCAATTCTTCAATTTTGATTTCATGAAATTGAGAGTAGAAAAGATGTACTCATCTTTCACAATCCCTTAAACAACATTTGCAAGTTCAACAAGTTTCATTTATTCAAACAATTGAGACTTCAAAATTTGGTTACAACTATACCACTTCCATGTCCAAGTGGTGAGATTATAATCATGTGGGGGTCTCGTGGCAACTTCATAATTGAATTGCATAGTAGTTACAAAGAAAAATTGATTTAGCAAAGGCGCATGTGATTTGTCACCTAGGTAAATCAACTTGGGGCAACAATAGTGTGTTTTTAAGATGTACAAATCAAGGTGAATGTCAGGAAATTTTTTGGTTGTATCCAATATTGAAGGTAGATGATGTTAGTAGCATTCATCAACTTTTTAAACATGAATTATTTATTCGATTCATTTATATTGACTCTCTTGTGGCTAAAGTGCATTAGTCCTTGACATCTTGGCACACAATTGCCCAATTTGATACTAGTGACCATGACACCATTCTAATGCATTTTAAAAATCTTGTGCAACATGTAAAAGTAGTGGTTGAAACAAAAGGTAATAAAGTCCATTTGCAACATGTGCTAGATACATTATTTTGTATAGGAAAAAGGCTTGTGTGTGGAACCTTACAAATTTGACATTCCACCCGAAGCTAGGAGGTTAAAGGTTAGGGTCGAAAATCTAGAAGGTTCCATACGGAGGCCCTTCACCTACATAAAGCACTATCCATTTTTTTAGATCATAAGATCCAACGGCCCTTATTTTTCATCATCTTTCCACCGTCAAATTCTATGATCTAATGGCTTTCATCGTTCCACCAAAAGCAAAAAATCCTATGCATCACTTTTGTCGAAAGTGGGTTGCACAACATTTGCAAAAGCAAACTCCACGATGTAAAGGTGTTTTGGGTTTCTAGTGGAGCTCATTTTTGTTGGTTGCATCATCTCTTCATCTTTTTGTGTTACATTTGTCTTTGTTATCTCGATGTTGCATCTTTTGTTGCTCTTTCGGTGTTGCGTGTTTATTTTTGGTTGTGCACACATTAGTCTTGTTGCTTTGTCATGCTTCAAAGGTTTTTTTTTGTTTGTTTTTGGTTGTGCATGCAGTAGTGTTAATGCTTCATCGTGTTTTGAAGTTTTTTGTTATTGTTGCTTGTTTGTGAATTTTTCATTCAACATCTCCAACCGCCTCTTACTGCTCCATTGCGCTCTAGGTTTCAATATAATAGGTGTGTTTATGTTTCATTGCACGATCTCCATGGGTTCAATTCAACTATAACTTCTTGTGCATCACAAGTGTTACATTACAATCACTATTGCATTGCCAATTCATTTGCTCTTACATCGTCGATTCTTTTAGATTGCAAATGTTTTTGCATTGCAATTGTTCTTACATTATTGATTCTTCTGTAGCATGGAATCTAATTTTTTTCTACAACTTGTGTTGTTTCTAATTATTATGTTTTTATGTTTTTGTAGGTTTTTCAATTTTGTGATTGCAACCACACAAACATCACGCATGTGATTTTGTCTTGCAAGGATGTATACCTTGTTTTTCTTTTGGGTTCTGTTTATTTTGTTGTGTGCATTAATTTTAATGTCGATTTGGTTTTTTTTTTTGCAGAATTTGGAGTTCATATTCAATTTGTATTTCTATGGCATAGGTGTTTGTGTGGTTACAACCATGAACATTCTTCTATAAAATACTCTTTCCCTCTTGTTTTTGTGCTTTTGTATAATGTATAATGGTTCCCCTATTGGTCTTCCTTTTAATTATATTGTTGATGTTTGTAACTCAATGTGGTTAACAAATGGTTCTAACATCTTTGTTGATTATCGTTGTAATGATAAACTATTCATTGATTCTTGTTTTATCATAGAAAATGCCTCTCAATTTCATGTGTTGTCTCCTCCTAAATGTAATCCCAATTTATTTGGTCATTTTTTTAATCCTTATGTTTCTCTAAACCTTTATGAGTATGATATTCCTTCTTGTTCATGTTTTTCAATTGATTATTTTATGCATCATTCTACAATTAATGTTGTTTCTTCTGAATGTGATTTTATTCTTTGTCCTACCTTTGTCAATGTGTCTTCTTCATCTAATTCCATTTTGTATCCTATTTTTATTATTGTGTCTTCTGCATCTAATTTTGTTCTTTCTCCTACTTCTATCAATGTGTGTTTTACATTTGATTCCATTTTCTATCCTGCCTCTATATGTGTTTCTTATCCATATGATTATTAGTTGATTACTACTTGTGATTTCATGGTTATTGGATCTAATGTTGGGGAAAGGACATACCGTTACTCTCATGTTAGGGATCTTCCTATGAAAAGTCACTTTCTGGATCTTGATGAGAGGGAAGTTGAAAATGTAAACAAAAAAGGTTGGAGAATCAACAAGCATGTTGAACTTTGGGCGAGAAATGTGTTTGATGAGTGGAAAGTCTTTCATAGTCTTGATACAACAAGATCAATTGCAGATCTTTTAGAAAACGAATCTTTTGTTAAGGATCTAGTTAATATGCTTTCATCCTTTGTTTTGCAAGTTGTGAAAAAAGATGGTAGCTTGTATCCTCCAACCATGTAACTTCTACCCACCTATGTTTTAAATTGAATTATTGTTTTTGTTTTTGCAATTGTGTTTTGGGGCGTAGGGTAATATGAAATCTTCCCAAACCCTAAAATTGTGTACATAATTTTTCGTAGTTTTTTTTCATTTTAACTATTTTTTGCCTTTGTAGTTTTTTTATTTAGAAAATCAAATAAGGCTTTCTTCTACAGAAATTGTGATAATTTTTTTGCTACCGACTTTTTGTTTTCATTTTTTATTTTTAAATTTTTTGAGCTATGCAAGGCACATTGCAACCTTCTATGTTGTAGCTGCTTTGATTTCGAACTTGAATTTAAAAACCTAAACCTAATTATTTTCCTTATTATTTTGTAACTTTCCAATTATTATTATTTATTTTGATTAGTATTTCTATTTTGCAAGAATCATGTTGTTTGCATTTTGATTGTTTTTTCTTTTTGCGGTATTTAATATATTATAAAAGGTATTGGACATCTAATAAGGTAGAGGTAATATCAACGGATTGTGGAATTAGATAAAACACATGTTGTTCCATAAGTAACATCTTCACATATGCAAGGTATCATTGAATGAAAGTTGTTGGTGATGAAGCAACTTTGTGATTTTAAATAACAAGTCTTGGCAAAATTATCAAAAAGTCAGATGTTCTATTTGTTCAAGAAAAATGTAGAATGCTAGCACAAGCAATCACTAGTAGAAATCATGTTGTTTGCAACCAATCAATGTGCAACTAACATGTAACTGATTATCATTCGCAAGTACAAATTTGGTATTATATAATTTTTGGGCCATATAATCGTGTGTGCAACTAACATGCAACTAAATGTGTACAACATGGACATGTGTCATAAAAATAATGGTCTAAACTAATACATACTTAAATTAGTATACTTAATATATTTACGTAGGCTATGTATAATAGTATTATGTACTTTTAGTACTAAGGTTAAACCCATGTTAATTAAGGCTAACCTAAACTAACTATGGCTATATTAAGTTAAGTTAAATTAATTATGATTAAATTAAATTAAGTTAAACTAACCATGGTTAAATTAATTATGGTTAAATTAAATTAAATTAGGCTAAATTAATTATGCCTAAAATAAATCAAGCTAAATTAAATTAGGTTAAAATTGACCATGGTTAAGTTAAGTTAAGCTAGACTAATTATGATTAAATTAAATTATGTTAAATTAAATTAGGCTAAACTAACCATGGTTTAAATATGTATTGCAAGTTTTCAAATTTTATTTGTCAATTATATATATTTTTAATTTTGGTGATGAAATTTTTTTATTTGATTTCATTTGAATTTTTTTAGAAAATGTAAATTTGATTAAACAAAAAAAATTATTCAGAATTAATTAATATGATAATATTTAAAATTATTATAAGTAGTCATAAATTATATATATAATTTATTATAATTATATTAAACGTTTAATTTATATATATTCAATAAATATTATATATTTAAATTTCATTATTTATGTTAAAATATTTAAAGTAAATAGCCTACATTAGTTAATCTACAAGTACCCAAACATCTTAGGTTAATTACTAGTGTAAGCTAAGTAATAATATTAAAATAATAGTTTCATTATAAATAATCATAATTATTAAAATAATCCTACAATCATCTTTGAAATGCAAAGAAAAAGGAATAACGAAAAATTAACAAAAAGAAAGGAATAAAAATAAGCTTTCCAAGTTACAAAACGTTTTTCTTTTCTTTTTTCTTCTCTTTAGACCCCTCCTACTTTCAAACCTCATAACTTTCTTATTTCTTATTCATTTTAAACGATTTAAAATGTTATAGGAGCGCCATTTAAAGTTCTACAAATTATTTTTGAATTCTAATAGCAATAGAATAACATACAAGGGAATTTTTGGGTGTTTAAGAATCGGCCTTTGTAGTGTTTAATGGTTTGTTTTTTTGAGTTCTTGACCCCTTTACTTTGGGGGGCCATAATTTTTTCATTTATAATCCATTTTTTATGATTCTTAGTGTGTTAGATGTGTCAAAAGGAGGATTTCAACTTTTGTTTGGACATTAGAAGTAACAGAACTTTCCTCAGCCTGGTCTACCTTAATACAATAGTTACATTTAATATGCAATTAAGTTGGTTCATGAGGTTTGCAATGGAATTGTTTATCCCATATCTTTTGACTTCCAATCCAATTTTGGATAATATATAACTAGGTGCAATAGCCTTGCATTGACCAAATACCAAGTGTCATTGGGGGTGAGCAAAAAAAAAAACTTGAACTTTATTAAATGGTTAAACCTAAAAATAAAATAAAATAATTCAAAACCTATCTATATAACCTAAGTTTATCTACTTTCAACCTACTTACATACTTAGGTAAACCTACCTACCTAAGCACCATGTGTCAACATCTTATTAACCTTAAATTGGATGATTTAGATTTCATTAATTAATATTTAAAAATAAAAATGAAGTGGGCCTTAATTGCCACGTGTCACTATATAATTAGTGTTTAAAAATGGACACGTGTCAAATGGTCAATGAACTTTCCATGGTGTGCCACATGTCATCATAATGGCATAAACTTTAACAATTGGTATTAATCCAATGAATTTTTAATTTTGGATTTTTTTTTTTTTTTAAAGTGACATATGTCCATAAGCAAGTTGTCTGATTTTTAAACACGTGTCATACTTTCATTATTTAAACTGTAGTTGTAAGGAGAGTTACGCATAAGGTGCAACTACATTTGGATTGGTATGTATGGATGAACATGTATATTAATATCATATATACATGTTGTATATGTAAGTGTCACATGTAACTTAATGTCATGTTGCGACTTGTTTTAGGCAATTATACAAATTTGTAGTTGCATGTGTGACATGCAAGTAAATTTTTGTTACAAACGACAATTGCAAAAAGTAATTTCTATTAATGAATGTGTTAACCAACCTCCCCATGTAGCCTAAACTTGTATTTTAGATATTTCTACATTATAATTTTTTTCATAATGGGGTGTTCTAAACTTTGCGTTATGGATTTTGATGAATTCAATTCGTTGTCTTTACTTGTTGGCATTGTTATGAGGTTTTGTTAAAGCATTTTCAAAAATTGAATAATAAACATAACTTGTTGTTTTGAAGATTGACATCAGCTTACAATTGATTGCCAAGTTTTTGATGTGATTGAGACTTTCAAAGAGCTTGCTTGTTGACGTCCATTTCAGTGGCTTAGTGAAAAATCATGTTCGCATCAACTATTTCTACATCCTAAACCAAGGCGGAAGTCTTTTGATGAGGTATGGTTTATGATTATTCCTATTGGTCGTAACTAGCTTTGTATGATTGTGGACAAGCTCTAACTATTGATTTTTCTGATTTACGTGAAAAAAATGTTGTCAAACAAAATAGGCCAGGTGTTGGAATTACAAAAATGGAAAAGGCACTTGTACCTTATGAGTATGGTATGGAGGTAACAAGCCACATGTACCCTATTTCATATGGCAAGTAAGTTTTTGAACTTTTAAAAAAAAATTATTTGAATTTATTTGATGTTTTTCTGAAGTGGCAACTTGTTGTTTTTGTACGTATAACTAGATTGACAAACATTTACACGATAGAATGATGCACTGGATTTTTTTGGTAAATTTAGATTTGGCCAATTACTACATTTTGAAAAAGCTTTTAGCAAAGAGAAGGTTGCATATGAAAATACTAAGGTAGGTGGAAGAAGTGGTAAATGATTTGTTGTCTTTTGTTTCTTTTTCTTTTTTTTTATAATTTTCCTTATACAATTTATGATTTTGCAAATTTACAATGATTTTGTTGAAAAAACACATTTTGATATTATTGGTGTTACTAGTGTTGTCTCTATTGGTGGTATTGGTGTTGTGTTTGATGGTGTGATTAGAAGTTCTCATATACCTTGGGTTCATGATTCTTCCATTGTTGTTGCATTTAGAGGACCTATTTTTGACATCCTACTTAGTGTTCCATCTTCTAGTTGTAGTGTTATTGTAGGCTTTACAAATTAAAAGACAATTGTCAATCAAGTTCATGGTGAATTTGGTGTTGGTCCTATGGATTGAAGGAAGAACGTGGTGCAAGTTGCAAATTTTGGCATTGTTAGATTTGGTGGATATAGATATGTGATGGATTCAAAAAAATCATTTGGGAACACCATGTTTGAAAAAGAGCTACCCAAGTATAAGGATCGGTTGGATACCATTTTTCCACATCGCCTTCTTGAAACAATCAATGTTAACACTACCTTCAGCCATGTCTTTAATCATTTATAGAATTGCCTTATTAGATTTACGTATGTAGTTGATCCTAAGTCTCTCCCCAATTTAGGAGATAAGGTTTGATTCTTGATGTTTCATATTCTTGATAGAATTCATTTTCTAACTTTGATTTTTGTTTATACACTGGTAGAAGACCTTTCTATTTTAACCAAAACATTTTCAAGTAGATGTGATTTGTAACTTATTTTTAAAAAAAATTATATTGAATAATGTCAATTACCAATGAAGTCAACTCATCAACTAAAGTAGTTTTCAACTAGTTGTTTTTTTGCCAAATATTCCATTGAATATTCTTGGCATCAATAATGTTTATATGTTGAAATGCCTACTAAATTGGTAAATAGTGAAAAACATGTCTTGAATAAAAGGTCATTCTTGGAATATTTTTAACATTTAAGGTTCTCTAGTTGACACATAATCAAGACATTAACCAATGTTCAACTATTTTGGTGACACTGTCAACACATGCATGGATGATAAAATGTATTAAAGGATGGATGAAATGTAATTTCATTTGCAACTTTGTTGCACCTATCTTTCAACTCAATCAAACAACTAATAGGCGATTTTGTTTTTATGCATGTCATATATGTTAATATTTATGCTAAATTTTGATAACATTGAATTATATGAAAATTTATTTGCATAAATGAATAATTATGTGTGACATGATTTTTGTAATGCATATAAAATTTGAATAAATTTTCTTGAATATAAATTAGTAATTTAATCTTGTATATGTCCATACATGTAATATTTGATTTTTATGTAGACCATATTTAATTTACAATATATAATTGATGATAATTAAATTATGAAATTCTAATGTTCATTCATTTTTTTTCATGTGATAGCTTAATATTTATTAAAAATTAGGATCAAAATTCATGAAACATTAAATAACATGTAGTTTTTATTTGTAAAAGTGAATGGTTATATGTATGATGTAATTTATTTTTTATGCATTCAAACAATAGTATTCAATTTTGAAATTAAATTAATATTTTTTTGAAATATAAGTTGATAATAATGCATATGTTCAATATATGTAATTTCTATTTTTGTGTAAATCAAATTTAGTTTTCAATATATCAACTGATGATAGATGATTAATATTTTTGTGGAACTCCAATTCTTTTTTTCAAATATATATGATGACTAATTAGTTATATTTGTTCAAAATCTTATCAAAATTCATTAAATTGAAATTACATGTAAAATTTATTTGTAAAAATGAAAATTTTGTAGTATGCAATTTTTTTCATTTAAATAATAATAATAATATAAAATAATAAAATTAAAATATTGTGTATTGAAACTAGAACCCTGTGACCGAGGGAAAAAACTCTAAATTAATCCAAAAATGTTATTTAATGTCAATTTAAGAATCTCATAATAAAATGATAGATAATGTAATGTCTTACGACATATTTTTGTATATGGTGTAATGCATAATGCATGACAAACAATTTTTTTTATTCTTTAGTTTTTTTAATAATTTCAATTTATCATCCCATGTAGTGCATAATAGCCTAGAGCCCAAATTTGTGATGTTTTGATTTTTAGAAAACAAGAAGCCACCACGATAAGGAAAATTTCCAAAACCTTAAAATCAATTTGACTACAAGTCAATAATCAAACAAATTGATCTTTGTTGCCAATCATCATTTCAAGGCACAACCATTTTCAACAAATAGTACTTGCCACAAAACCAACTTAATGTCATTTATAAAAGCTTGTTTTAACATAGAGGCAAACCATGATCACGCCTAAACAAACCATCCTTATTTTGACAAAAAACAAAGAGAATATGATTAGAAATTTATCTTATTGGAAAAACATTCTTTCAAGGGAACTTGAAAGGATTTGTCTTTCATGAAAAAACAAGAACACGGGATTTTAGTTACCTACGTAAACCCACCCATCAACTAAGACCTCTTTAATGAGGTCTTCACATTTGTAGTAGCTAGAAAACAAATAGCTACCACAGATGCAAATACCTCCTGGAATCATAGTGTTGAAAACATCATAGTTGAGTTTAGGAATTGATTCTAAACATAAATCAATGTTGGGCATATTAAGTGGGCCCATTGTTCCATTTGTGGAAATCACATCTTGCACTTGGATGAAGCTTGTTGCACACGTCTCTGTCAATCCTAGAAAAGCCCAACAAGTAGCATACAATGTGAGGCAAATCAAAAAATCAATTTGTTAGCTCTTTTTGTGCAACAACAAAAAATCAAGTTGCAAATTTTATGTCTAAAGACTATCCCTACCCCAACATTTAATAATCCCCAAAAAGGGTGGTTAGGGGAAAGAAAATATACATTCAATCCAAAATCCTATGATTTGAATCTCCCATATAGGTAGGACCAACATCTACCTATGGACTACCAAGCCCTTATTGCAAATAAACATAATACATTATTTATATGTATTTTTACATTAGCAACTTCAATTGAAAGTTTCAAAATTTTCTAGAAATAGTAGTTGAACCTATTTTTATGAAAAAATAATCATTTTAGCAAAATATGTTGGTATGACTAGCAGCACAGATGATGTGTGATGTTTTCAATAGACAATTGAACCAAAAGAGTTAGAAAAATAGCACCACTTCCTCTAAGCACAATAGAGAGACGCAAAAATAGAATGTAAAACATGGTGAATTCATACCATAACCATGTCGAATAGGGGCACACATGACAATTCGTAGAAACTCCTCAACTTGGGGGGGGGGGGACAGAGGTGTTCCTTGTGATAAAACAAGTTGAACGCGCTCACCAAGGCCTTCTTTCACCTTCAACACACCCATCCCAAACAAAACTTGAAGGCCATATAAAACTAAAATGGTAACAACTTCTTGTGTTTCTAAGCCACCAATGGTTTATTTTTTATTACAAAAGAACCATTTTATTTCATGGGATTAAATAATACACATAACAAAATTAAATTTGAACTTACCTTGCTAAATACTATAATCAAATAGTGGAGATGTTTTGTCTTTGTTGTAGCCCTACTTGAGCCAATTCAACTTGCTGCATTTCCAAAGAAATACATGAAATCAACAATTAGTTACAACAATATAAATCAATTGATGGGTGATGCAAAATATTTAGTAGAAGCTAGCTTAAAATTAAAGCTTATTGTAGACATAGATGGTTCAACGTTTCTTTCTTTATGTATGTCTATTTTTTAAAAGTTGTGTCATTGGCTGCCCAATGATATACTCAAAGCTAGACATGTAACATGTAAATTCAAGCAAATTCACAAGCCATGAAATTGTGTTGAGATTCCCTAAATGATCAATTATTATTTTTGTCTGCAAAGAGGGCCTACTAAGTAGTGCCTCTAAAATCAAACAATCACTTGAGTTGTGTCCTCAAAGCCTAGATTTTTTTCCATTATCAAAATCACCCCACTTGAACATGACAAATAAAATTAATTGATTTATGCAACAGCCAAGCTTGCTGCCGTTTAAGATGCATGGGCCCTTTCATCAGTGGCCTTAAAATTCTTTTCAACACAAGTGGAAAACTACATTGTACCCTCCTCTTCTTCACCTTCCAAAATATCCCCTTCTACACCAACATCATTTTTCACACCCACTTGCCAACCTTTAGCATGTGTATCCTTCGCATTTTAATTCCATCCATTTGTCTCTTTCTCATTACCATTAGTATTTGCAAAAACATCATGACACATAATATTACAATAAATATAGTTGGTAAATTGCACATTCCAAAGTAACCAATCAAAGCAATAGGAATGTTACTCCAACATACTTGTGTGTCATAATGTCACACAAATTTACTTGCTTGCAACCAATGTTAAGTTATTTACGATTAACCTAAGTTGTGCCATTTCATTGAGGGTGCTACATGACAAAAGAACTAACAAGGAAAATTATTGAAGCTGCCATAAAACTTGAGCCTAATGTGTTGCATAGGTTCCCCTCTTTAAGTCTCATACCCATTTCTCCCCATAAAGATGGATTCTCCATCCCCATATGTTTAATTTTGATAACCCCCCTCACTTGTGACCCCTGTGCAATTGGATTCTCCATCAACCAAAACTTGCACAAAAATTATTTGCATCATTCCACTACCAAGAATCTCCATAAATCCTTTAAGGTGTACCACACAAGACGAAAAGGGCCTAATCCTTATTGCAATCCTTTTTAACCCTATATTTTGATCCCCATAAAAAATAATTAATCAAAAGTTGTCAAAAAATTTAGAAGGACCATATTTTATACTATTACAATTCTAGATTTCATCATAATCATCCATAAATGTGCTTTTACATGGTAAAAAAAGACAAAAAAAAGGTGACGTTGTGACAAGATTTTGGTATACCTTAAAAAATTTGCACCCTAAAACCTAAAGTTGAAAGTATCTTTTTATTCCTAGGAATACTTATATGACAATTTCTAGATATTGTTGAATAAGTGCAACTCTTGTTGTTTACTTAAAAAGATGAAACTACTAGAAGATCTACATAGTTGATATCATGATTAGACTAATAAGACATGCATTAAGATTTGAGCAAATGGCATGTTAGCATTAATGTCAAAAGAAGGGTTATATGGTATATACCAACATAAAAAATGCCAATATATTCACCAAAGGACTCATCATCTTGTACCATGATAACATGTGCAACCAAAAACACAAAGAGACTTCCCCTCGTAACCCACTAATACATCCCCGACTCATTTAACCTACTTGCTAGTATTGAAGTCTTCTAGAAAATGCTTAGGATTTCGGGTTTCTATTACAAGAGGTTCCATGTCCAAACCTGCCAATAAATGAAGACTTCCATATAGCATGATATTCCATGTGCCAATTTGTTAGTATCAAAGGATTCCGGTGAATGCTTCTAATGAAAGAGGTTTGCATTGGTAGAAAATGAACAAACTAATGTTAAAAGCGTGCAAAAGATGGATGTGTTAATAAATATCACCAACCTACAAAGCCACAACTTTAGCAAGGGCAGATCCTTATTTATCAAGGTGTCGTTCCTCATCCTTGCATTTTTATTTTTTCTTTTCAAGCTTAAAGTGAATGGCAACTGCTGTATTAAGGGCTTAATCGTTGCTTCTTCTCTACCTATTTCAATTGGTCTATCTCTTCCTTGGCCTTTTTCTTCTTCTCTGCCTACTTTAATTGGTTTGTTTCTTCCTAGGCTAGCTTCTTCTCTTTTGTAGAACTCAATGTAATTAAAAAGGGCAAAAGACCCGAACTCAACCTTGTGCCAACATTCTCCACTAGTGTTTAAGCACTATCCACAAAACACCGACAACATAACTTACTTGGTATCAAATTGTTCAAAACATAACAATAGGTGGTCCACATTTCCTATTCCAATAATAACATGAATCATAGTTGTGGGACAACACGCCTAGTTCATAAGGGTGTACTAGGCAACTTTTGAGGAATTTAATTTAAGAACCTTTGGATATTGTTGCCATCATCTTCCCCAAGAAATCTTATTTGGAACTTCTTGAATGGGAATGGCAAAGGCCCAATAGTACAAAGGTTCTTGTGACCATCATAAGCAGGTAGCTTATAACCCAACATGGTCTCTATAGGTCTTCACTAAATGTTCCATGACAATTTTGTTGACACCTCGAGATACAACTTTCTCGAAATGGTGTATTTGGAGATCACAGTTCACAAGGCTATCAACACTACCAAGCCAAACACACATTACTAAGAAGAAGAATAAAAACATTAGTAGCGACATCAGTAGCATAGTTGTTGAAATAAAATTCTTTCTCATAATAAATTCCAAACATGTATGAAAATATACTTTTCTTTGAAAAAAACTTCAATGATTGTAATTGTGCATTATAGAGTATGGATTAAATTTGCTCAAAAGCTTCAACTTAGACTTGTTATTTGTAAAAATTTACTTCATAAAAAAGTCAAGAAATTTTAAAACATGTGAGTGAAGCATATTCACTTAGCTTATATAATATAACATTGCCTATGAAGTAGGTTTGTAGCAAACACATTTGAAAGACAAAATATGGATAATTCTATGCTGAGATATTGACCACTTGCAAATAATGGCAAGGTTTACACAATGTTTGGAGGGATGTGTGTTTTGGTTACAAATACTCCACTTTAGGAAGGAGAGTAGCAAGGAAGCCAACATTTCTATAGATTTGGCCATATATTGCAGTGTAAAATAAATATATAATCCTTAGAATGAAGTTTGCTTATCAAGGTTGGAATGTCTACAATATGTTTACAGTATGATGCAATTGTCAAATGCAAGAAGTTGAACACTTGCTGAAGAACAATTTGGAGATATCTTGGCAATATTGCTTCATGTTTCCAATAAGGAGGCCTCAAGCACATGCACATTAACCCTGATCTTACAAACATAATAGTTTCAATGTGCACATTTGTACCATTTTTTAATGCACATTTTTATGAAGCATTGTGGGTTGTCCAATGGAGAAGAAAATTTGTGAAATGTTGTGGAATACACAAGTGTCTAACATTGAAAACTTCTTCATGCCATGTTCCCTTCTTGCATAATAATGGCATCTTCTTTCACTCATCGTCTTTGTGACACAATTCTTCATTTTTGTGACATGTTTGCTACTTATGCCACAAACCACAAACACAATTACAAGAGAGAAATGGGGAATTACAAGATTCAATCATGCCTGCCAAGAAGCATCAGCAAATGTAGTTTCCCAAAAAGCTTTCAATGTAGTGTATGGTTTCTAAGCCATGGCAACTTTGAAGAAGCAACCCTAAATACATAACAAATAAAAAGGGTCTTATCTTGCAAATTGTGAAAAACACCCAAGCACATTTGCAAAAGAGTAATGGGAAATTACAAGACTAAGAATCATTGTGCCTTTCAAGAAGCATCAACAATGTAGTAACCATATGGCTTCCAAGCCATGGTAGCTTTGAAGAAGTGACCCAAATACATAATAATGGCATCTTCTCTCATTCATCATCTCTATGACACTTCTGCTACTCATTCCACAAACCCCAGACACATGTGCAAGAGAAAAATGGGGAATTACAAGACTGAAAGTCATCATGCTTGTCAAGAAATATCAACAATGTAGGCCCCCAAAAAGCTTTCAATGTAATAGCCATATTGCTTCTTCCAAGCCATGGTAGCTTTGAAAAAACAAAATCCAAATCCAAAATAGATCAAAAGCTTTTGCAGCTTTCTTGCAAACCACATAAAAAAAACACCCATCTTGAATAAAAAAAAACAACTAAGAAATTGGAGATTCTGGGGGCTTAGAAAGAAACCTACCTTCTTCTTGGTCTTATGTTGAAGGAGTTGGTGTTAGTGCTTTGCTAGTGGGTGGAGGAGGAATGAGAACCCTACTAATCCTTCGAAAATCAAATAGTGCATCTTTTGACATGTAATTATGTCCAAATGTGTCTTTTCAAAAAATAGGGCACACAAATATATGAAGCTTACGAAAGCTTCCATCTTGTGGAGGTTCTAGGGTTATTTGTGCACAGAGCTTTCCATGTGTGAAACTTTCTACACATGAATCTCTCTATGCATGAACCTTTCTCTGTTGTGAAACTTTGTGTGTAACATATACATTTTTATAAGTGTGATATTCTCTTTATGAGATGATCACAATCCTCTATATGTTGTGAAGTTCTATGAGTGCAATCCTCTCTTGATTTATTTTTCCTTATGGATATTAATTCTTTAGGGCATATAAAAAATTTGATATTTCAATGGTTTATGTATTCTAGAATGCCCATGGGTAAGTTGCAAAATGGAGGGCACAATTAGGAAAGAAGTATCTTTATTGGGGTCCACATAACTTGTACCATATATATAATCATTAATTAGAAAGGGCTACATTCACAATTCAAAACCTTGGCGCCTTTTATTAACTTTAACATGTATTCCATAAATTTTTGTTAAGGCCATCTGATGAAATCCCAAGTTTTTGAACTCAAAGAAATTAAGAGCAAAAAGTGAACATTTTAGTTCTACAAGATTAAGTGACAAATAGTTGCAAGGAGTTAATAATATGAGAGGACAACAAGTTTCTATCATGCAATATTCCAAACACGCCAAAAAAACATACAACTTCAAAATCAAAATACAATGGAAAAACAAAAGCAAGTGGAAAAAATTACTTCAATGATAATTAGCAACAACAAACTTGCTTAAATTTTGATGACATCAAAATTACATCAGATTCTACAAAAAAAACTAAGCCATGAGTTCCACCATAGGAACCTTTCTAAGCCCTACAGAAAATGGTGGTGCCTAAGAACAAGGGGGAAATCCCTATAAAATATCCTAAGCTCCTAGTTAACATCATTAAAAAAATCCTATCTATCTACTAGAAGTTTAAACTAGTTTAATGTCATAATTAATTTTTTGATTCTAAAATTAAACATTCAACGTAGAAAATAAATAATGGGTTTCGTTATAGTTTTAGATCCTTAGTAGGTTTGGTTTTAAATGGATTTACTACATTTACAAAATCAATTTAGAAAGTTTATAGCCTTAACACAATCATTAAGAAATAAGCCAAATAACACACAAAAGCCAACAAATTGAACACTATGCTGCTTGATCATTAACATTTTCACTTGAAAACTTCATAGGGCACTAGTACAAATCATTTTTAATAGATAAAGTGGTGATACAATGTCATAAATAGAAAAAAGGGTCTTTTGAAAGATGGAAAATTGTTTTTGATTTCATCAAGTAGAAAACATCCTAGCGGGTTGTTGACTAGATATTGGGGACAATACACATCAAAAGTTCCACATGAACTTCACCTATTCATGGCATAATTTTGGTTACAAAGTGGTGTATGTAACATAGCATTGTCATGTGGTAGGAGAATGTGGTGTTTTGGACAAATGTATAATGCTTATAAACTATCATGCAAAACTAATTGCATAAAAGGAATTAAGATTTAAAAATATATATATCCATTCAAAAAATGTTATAATCATTTGGAAATTGTTATATGTATAAATTTTTTACCCAAAAAATGCAAAAAGTTGTTTAAAATAGTATTTTGCAATCCCCCTAAAAAATCGATACCACCCTTATGCATGAAGCTCTTTGCACAAAACTAGATAATGGGTTTAAGGGTCATTGGGGGGGGGGTTGTTGGGATGATCAACTAAAATCTAGGAAATTAACAAATTTGGCAAACTTGTTGATGGGCTACATTTCATGTTACACAAATGTTATGTTATTGGGCCCTCCAATTTTCATTGCAAATAGCCTTTACATGATGATTTTATTGAGCCATTGTTGGACATGCTCTAAGTAGACTATACTTGCACACATATTGTTCCTTGAAAAATCCATTATGCATTGACAAAAATGAACATTTAAATTTATATCTCTTGCATGCACATATGGTATATGGTTGCAAATCATATTTTTAATTTATATCATTGGTCTGAATTTTGATAATATAATCACTTAATTCAAATATTATCAATACATGTTTTAGTATAAAATGTCATACAAGGACACAAATCACAAAAAAATACATGGATCACAAGTTTGTAAATCACAATTAACAACAAAATTTCTAACTCATGTAACCTCAAATAATCAATTTGATGTTCAAACCAAGTTTATCATGAATAAGAATTTATGAAATGGTATAAAGAAAAGGTCATGAACTAATCCAACACAAGGAACAAAATTTCACAAATTAAATAGAATATAGATAATTCAAAAAACATAATAATAAAAAACACTTTATAGGTTTAAAAGTTGAAGACGTTAAAAGTTTGTACTAAATTGGACCAATTTTGACATATTTCAATGTCTAAAGGTATTAATGGTAATTCTTTGAAATGAAGAAAGTGGAAAAAAAGATGCAGAGTTCAAATATGACAGTAAGATGAAATGACATTTGCTTCTTCATAGGCACCTCTCAATCAATTCACTTGCACAAGATGGACAATGCAAGGTTTAATACAAATTAACATAAGTCAAAGTGTTTACTCTTCCTCTGAGGAATATAGTCCTTTTACCAAAAGGAAATCATATAATTTTACAAGTTCAAATGACAAAACATAAACATTTCTCTAATTTTGACAAATTATGTTTAACATCTAATGCATTTTTGGCCCATGTTGATGTGACTGCTCCCATAGGTAGTTAGTGCAAATACAACCAAATTTGAGTCATAGATTTAATTTGGACTCACATTGGACTTACAATGGCTTGCACTTGGTCTAGGCACCACCCTTCTCCATACAATCTACTAGGGAGCTCTTTGCAAAACATGCATTGGAATGGTTATTTTTTTAGGATTTCAAAATGGAAATTTGAAAATTGGGACACTATGTGCTTGAATTTTTGGAGCATCATAATGCCCTCAAAACATAGTTGGTTTGAAAATGTGACCCATGTTTTTGTAGTTCTCATCAATATTTTTTCAACAAATAAAAATTCATTTGATTTCAATTTAAATATGATCTGATATCCCAAATTGCCTATGGAACATTTTGGACTCCTAAGAAGTCCCAACTCCCAAAATGAAGATTCATCCCAAAAATCTTGAAAATAACTCCCATAATGCTCAAAGGTTTCCCACTTGATATTAAAATATGCTTCATTCCTTTGAGCTCCCCTTGTGTTTTGGGTTTGCTTCCAAACTATTTTTTTATAGTGCTTTGGCTAGGCCAATATTTTAATCATAAGCCCAAAACTAAGGTTGTGACAAAATTACCATTTTACAAGGACACAAAATTATTAGGTTATATAAGAACTAGGTTACAAAATTCTTCATCAATTATAATTTATTTCCATGTTATGTTGATATTGGGTTAGAGACTTCAAATGGTACACAACTTCTTGGATATAGAATCAAAAGGGGCACAAAGATATCAAGTTACAAAAAAAACTACATGCTTACCAAGTAGACAATAGAAAAAAAGACTAAAATTTTGTAGATTTGTCACATTTAAACATAACACAAAACCAAAATGTTGGAACATGTATTTGGTAGAATTTTCTTCCATGTTCTACATATCTATTTGGATTTCTATTTATAACAATTGCTAAACATTAAAAAAATATGTCAACCGTAAACACTCCCAAATTTTTTTTAGTACCTCAGTACCTAGGCCAATTTGACAAGCTCTTGTCAAATATTTAATTAATTTTCAGAAATCCAATTCGACACCTTTTTTTAAATTATTTTTATTTTTGATAAAAGAATTGTAATAAATTTGGATATTTTGAAAATAATTTTCTTTAAGCCAATGTAATAAATATATGATCCAATGCAATAAAAGGGTATGTCCTTGCCTACCAAGGTATGTCCATAGTTTAGCAAGTTCACAAACTTACAACTATCCTTTCTATTGCTCTCCAATTTTGTTAAGAACATATGATTATTGCTCTTATGTGTCCCAAAAACACATCACTCAAAAGGGACCCATGTTTATACATCCTTTTAAAGTAAAAAATGAAAATAGCCTCCACTTTCTTGTAGGACTAACATTTCTTCCCCCCACTTTCAACCTCTTAATAGTTAACAATTTGCCAACAATTATTCATTTACTTCCACTATCATCTTAATTCAATGGCCTCATTTACATGAATTACCTCTTACCAACTACCTTATAATGCATTAAAACCCTGCACAATTAAATAAAACGTGTAATATATTGTTCATATGTGTTGTTTAAAAATGTCAACTTCTAATTTCTAAGTATTATTTTATATATTTTCCATCAACAATACACAATGTGTTAATTCAATTAACTTCTTTTGCACCCAAAATGAACTAGCCAACAATGGAAATTCTTTATAACTTAAAAAAAATTCGCCGTTACAATCTTTAAAAGTGAAGATTTTTTATTAGTATGTAGCTTGGCAAGGGTGTTTTGTTGTGATTTGGTGGTCATGGAGATTCATAAAACTAGAGGTTTTACTATACTAATATTGTGGGTTACATACTAATTAAATGCATGTAAAATATGGGTGTTCAACAAATGGCCAATGCATACTATAAATTGAGACATTTGGAAAGGTTAAGGAATTGGGATGGTGTGGGCAATGATCAAGGTATGTATAATGCACGTGTGAGATGGCATGATCATTGCATAAAAGCAATGTGTTTTGAAAGTTGTTAATGAATATTTAAAATGTCAACAAAACTAATGAATAATTAATTTCCAAAATACATTTACATTTTAGACCTACTAGTTTACTCATTATATTTTCTAAATAATAACTAAACCTAATAGATCATAGGTTATTAAATAAAATTATTTATTTTTTAAAAAAAAAACAACTAAAGTTCTAACTAAAGCTTTTGGAGGTTATGCTTAGGCTATTGTAGGTGTTGTATTTTCACTTTATCAAATGAGGTCATAAGAGTATGGGGAAAGGTTCAATTAGGGGTGCAATAATAGAGCTTCAATGAGCATATAATGCATAAAGAAGGCTCGACATGATGTTAAAGGTCACTTGAAGTAGGAACAATAATTGATTCAATGAGATATGGAATCCATTGAGGTGGCCCAATGCCTTAAGCCCCACTTGAAGTAAAAACAAGGTTCTTGAATTGTGTCAAAATTGTGGAGATTGAAAAGGGAATTGTTTAAAAAAGAAATGCAAACTTTTTAACAAAGTAAATCTATTATGAAAAGTTGTTTCCAAGTACTATTAGTGCAAGTATTGAAGGTGTGTGATTCAATTTACATACGTGTGTGCATAAGTAAGGTAGAACATTAAAGTGAAAGATAAAATATAACTTATAGGGAAAAAAAAAAAAAAAAACCTCAAATTTTTGCATATAAAGAAAAAAAAAAAATAAAATAAAGAGGAAAAAAAAAAAAAAAAAACCCTCAAATTTGTGCATATGAAGAAAATAGAAAACTTTTCCTTGTTTACTTTGTCATTATCCTTTACAATAAATTTGTAATTAATTGTTAAAGGTAAAATGCCCACAAAATGTAACCTTAAAATACATTGTCAAATCTCTTCACATTTTGTTTTTGTCAAGTATTCAATATCCTTTGTACTTATTCCAAATTTTTTCAAACTAAATATTCAAAACATTAAAAAAATTAGCTCTAATCTTTGAAGCCTAAGCCAATATCTTTGGCTTGATATATGTATTTAATAACAAAGTTTATGTTATCTTCTTAAAAGCCAATATTACCATTAGTTAAATACCAACATTTTTAGGAAGTATTTCAATATAGAAAGGCTTTCAAAATCTAGTTTGGTGTTCCCCCTTTCTTACTTCTTTTGAAAGTTTTAGTTTATATTCCATGAAGGGTGCAAGCATGCTAAAGTAGATCCACAAAAAAAAAAGACATCCTTTGAATGTAGAAGAATAAAGTTGTTTATTTTCAAGGTTAAAAAAAAAGAGACATTCCTTGAAAATTAAGGTCTAAACTACGTGAATGTGTGTAGTGTGACATGAATTAAAAAAGGAGAAGAAGACGTGTTTATTTTTTTAAAATTTACTTTCATTTAAAAAAAATAAAAATTGGCAATGTTGTCCCAAATTCCACAAAGCAAACATTAAATACAATCATGAACTTTCATTTTTGAAATCGATTCCTATGGCATATTTAATATATTTTAAAAACATGTTTTACTATGTTACAAACACAAAATGCATTTGTTGTGCATATAGAAAAGTAGATTCCAAGCAATTCAAACATGTTGCAAGAAAAAAGTTATTTTTGAAAGGCTTCACATGGTCATATTCAAAATATTGACGTTCTAAAAAATATGTATTAATATGCTTGATAAATTGAACATTAATAACACATCATTTGAATAGTTTCATTTCAAAAAGTATAAAGGATAAACTTATGAAAATTAAATAAAATAACGAGAATAATATAATACATCACGAATAACCACACATGGTTTATTTAAATGACAAGTACATCCCAAAACTTATAGCATTGTTGAAAGGCTTCAAATACAAAAAAATGAAAAATCTATTTTCATTGTACTTGATGACGAAAGAAATAATGTCAAGGTCCTCTTTTCAACCATTTAATTGTGAAAACTAGCAATCACAAGAAGAGATGAAACTACATTCCCATGTGACAAGAAATATTTGACATTGAAACAAAAAAATTGGACCTTGTTTATGATAGCATGTTGGTAATAGTTATACCAAACTCTCGAGATCATAATAAGATTGAGACAAAAACATATTACAAAAATGTCTTAAAATCTAGATTTCTCCATGTTCAATAGCCACTACCCTTCGTAAGTCTCTTGTATGAAGGGATTTGTTGCCATAAAATTACACACATAGATAAACTAGCTGAAATGTTTGAATTTTTTTGATTTTACTAGTGTGTGGTCCAATACCATACTAAAGTTGAACCATGTAGTAAGTGGCACTTAGGCACATGATCATTAACAAAAATGAATGATATTACATGATGTTTGTTTTAGTAATGAGGAATTCCTTTTAGGACATTCATAATATTAGGCAAAGAAGATTGTAAAATAAGTAAACTAAGTAGGATTTTACGCATGGTCCAACCAAACTTTAAACCCTTCCCTTTTCTATGTTGGTTGTTGCTTGAGCAAATTTCACTTGAGTTCAACTTCCAAGACTATTGTTTCATGTGTCTACATTAATAGGAATGTAATGTGAAAGCATGAACATCATTTGGAAACTTGTTCAAGAGGGATGATTCATTGTCCTTGATTGCAATCATCATTCAAATTAAAAAGATGTACACTAGAATTGAGATGGACAATGAGATGATATAGTTGAACCGATGCACACCTTTTGAAAATTGTGTGAATTTGAAGTAATGCATTTTAAGCACTCTTGTCAATTTTTGGGACAATCAAGCATTTCTTTGGGAAAAAAATGATGTTTAGGCATAAAAAATGTTTTACATATTGATCAAGCACTTGATTTTGAATTACTTATTGCTAATAGGTGGTTCAATTAGGGTAGACTACAATTTGGCAATGCTAGGATACAAGAAGGCAAATGCTTCTAATGGTGTGTTAAAAGGTATCAATCTTTGAATTGTGGAGTTGATATTGTGCAATTGCAAGCTCACAAGAAGGGCAATTTACAAGTGAACAAATCTTGTAACCTTGGAGGAAAAAACATTGCGATCATTGAAAACTTGACATGAAAATCAAGTATCACAAAAGAATATTAAAAACGTGGGAAAGCCTTTCCAAGAACACTATAAAGGTTCAATGCAAAATTTCACCCATGCAAGGACCATACCGTTCAACTAGGGGAAATACATCAATACAACAAAGAACTTAACTAAGTTATACACGAAACCCACAAATGGCAGCAAAATTGGATTCAATGTGACCTTAAGTAGCATCATACAAATTCTTAAGAACTAGAAGAATCACTACTTAATAGGTGTAAGGTTTCTCACACATCTCTTAGATCAACAAACTGTTTGATGGAGTTTGACTACGTAGGAAGAAACTCTAAAGTTTTGGATTGGGTTCCAAATAGCGAATTCAAACTCAAACAAACAATGATTTAAAACCATTCTAATAAGTACACGAATTGTCACTGCAAACCACTCAAAAACCCTAATTTGCTTAATTGTCTCTTCCATGGATTCAACCAATGATGAGCATCTGCCTCAACCCAATGCTCAAATCCCTGGCTTTGAGTAAATTATTCATACCATTTCAAAACCCAATGAAAGCATCATCCCTTCTTGCCTCAAAATAAAAATCTGGCAGCCATGGAAAATACCGAGTGATCAATGGACCCAAATTTGAACACCATTAAGAGTATAATGGGTTGAACACACAAATGCTCAACTTGCCCAACAGTTTCTAGTTACACACTAAAATGTAGTGCAAAATGAAAACACACTGATGGAGTTTGAGAGAGACAAAATGAATCCAAAACTGACACAAAACTATTGGACACAAAATTTGGAAGCCTTTGAGGAATTTCCACACGCACTTTCCTCCCCCTCTCCCTTGAGTAGGGCAGCCAATAAGCCAGTCATGATGATGCCCATATGGACCCAGAGTTTTCCCCAAATCATTGGAACAAAACTTCAATCAGATTTGGAGAAAACTACAGTCCAAAACAAAACCAAAAGCTTGCAAAGGAGGATGAGCAGCTTGACTTTGTTTGGTAAAATGTTTTTTTTTCCATGTGTGTGTCTCTCTCTAAAATCAAATTGGGGAAAACGCTACAAATGAAAAATAGGAGTTCCTCACTCTCTTCTTCTTCTTCTTCTTCTTTTCAGTAGTAGAGCTTTCTTTCCTTCAGAAACTTTCTGAATTCTGCTCTGTTGACATAAGTTCTTGCAAGTTTTCTGATCGGTAGTAGTAGACCTTTCTTTCTTCCTTCCTTCCTTTCTTTCTGTTCTGAAGTTCTGCTATGTTGTCAACGTAAGTTTTTGCAAATTAGACGTAATAAAGCCTGAAGTTCTGCTACGTCACCCTTAAGTGTTTGCAAACTAGAAGATGTAAGAAAGTCTGAAGTTCTACTATGACATCAACGTAAGGTTTTGCAAATTAGATGTAATAAAGCCTGCTATGATGTCAACGTAAGTTTTTGCAAATGAGCAAATGAGATGTAATAAAAGGCTGCCTGATGTTGGCTGATGTTGTTTGGATGTTGTTGTTAGCAGGTAGCTAGCTAGCAACCAATGCTTCTATTCCGTTGATGATGTTTGCTTAGAGGAACAGAACCATCATGACCTACCAAAGTCTTGTACTTATCCTTGCGAGTGAAGTTGGTACATTGGAACCCGAGTGAATCCGCAAGCACCTTCTGGATGTAATTGGCGACTTCATGGCTGCTTTTCCCACCCGCACAGCAAGTCATCTCAGGGGGCAGCTGCTCCAGGAAGCAGACTTGGTAGCTGGGAGCAGGATTCATGAAGAAGAAGACGGGATCCAAGCACTTCCAACCACGGGCAGTAGTGCCATGAAACAACTGGATTTTGATGTTCATGGTCACAGGCACAATGTGCTCTGCAAGCTCTGCAAACAGAGAACTGAATCTCAGAAGATAGGGTTCTCGACAGGTGGTACCCTCAGGACAGACTGCAAGATCCCCTTCCTTCAAGAGCGTCGTCATGGTGAAAGCATCCGTGTCTCTGCATCTCGTCAGTCTCACTGTTCTTATGGGTGAAAGAATCTCGCACACTCGCGAAATGCTGTATGTCACTGCTGGGATCCTTCTTCCTGCTGCAACTGACAAGAAAATTGGGTCCAGAAGTGTCCGATGTGAACAAACAAACAGTATTCCTCGTCGAGGACCAGCACCAGGACCACTGTTGGTGTTGGTTGGAGTTTTTGTTGTGGGTGGTGGTGTTCCTTTGATGGTTATAGTGACACCCAGTAGAATGCCTATGAAAGGTGCCCACTGAAATGGTACGAGCAGACCCACAATGATCCGGATCACTGCTAATGTGAGTCCTATGGGCATCCATAGAAGAATCACCAGTGACATGAGTGGTGTGGGTCGACGTGCTAACCTGCCATCATGAAAGATCAGTGGTTTCAAGTATTCTTCCTTCGGAACTGCCTCTGTGGGTTCATCGCTTGGCACCACATACGCTTCCTGCACAAAAGAACGATCATGTTATCACAAGTCATGGCAACCATGTTTTATGAGTTCTTTTTTTTCTTTTGGGCTTCTTCTCAAGATTACAAATCTGTGCAGAGATGATGGAGATGGCTTTTGGGTTTCTCTTCAAGATGACAAATCTGTGCAGAGAGAGATGATGGAGATGGGTTTTGGGTTTCTTCTCAAGCTGACAAATCTGTGCAGAGCGAGATGATGGAGATGGCTTTTGAGTTTCTCTTCAAGATGACAAATCTGTGCAGAGATAGATGATGGAGACAGGTTTTGGGTTTCTTCTCAAGACAACAAATCTGTGCAGAGAGAGATGATGGAGATGAGTTTTGGGTTTCTTCTCAAGACAACAAATCTGTGCAGAGAGAGATGATGCAAATGGCTGCTGGGTATCCTTTCAAGATGATAAATCTGTGCAGAGAGAGATGACGGTAATGGCTTCTGGGTATGTTTTCAAGATGACAAATCTGTGCAGAGAGAGATGATGGAGAGATGGGCAGTGAAGAAGAAAGAATGAAAGGGAAGAAAGAGAGAGAGACTGACTTACTTTGCAGACGGACATGAAAGGGTAATCACTCTCACGATCTCCCAACCCAATATCCGGAGTCTCATTTGCAAAGAAATTCTTCACAGCGGAGCGTTTGTTCATACCCACAAGCACGCCAGAAGAAGAGGAAGCGACAAAACCAGTAGCATAACCACCACTGGTAGCTTGAATCTCCGTCCCCATGACGGCTCCCACATCCAGATACTCTTTGAGGAAAGGCTCCACCATGATACGAGGATTGGCAGTCACAACGTACCGTCTGCCACAAGCGATGAACAAACGGTAACTGACGGAGTGCATATCTTCCAAGTAGAACTTGGGCAACACCCCACGAGCAGCCGACTCGATGGCCGACAAGCGCAAGCCCGCAAACGAGAAGAAGATGAGCATCTTGATCCCTACCGACTCGGAAACGAAGTTGTACACAAGCCATACCATTGGCGACAACAGCAGCAACACAAGTGCTCTCAAGGGACTCCCTGCTTCCAATGCGATGAGCATGAAGTAAGGGAAGGAGCTTCGTGACCTCAACAAAGTTCCATCCAAGTCCGATACTACGGTTTGTGTTTCTCGCCCATCTTGCCTGCAGTTCTCCACCACGTCGAATAATGGCTCAGAGTTTTTGGTGCAGTAGAGCGCTTCCGCATATGCTTGTGGGTATGAAGGCATCTTGTACTTACCAGCAGCCCAGCGTGCTGTCCAGGCCTGAGAAAGCGAAGAAAGAGCAACAGCCCCAAACTCCCCCAGCATTACCTCCAACACCACTCGAACTTCTTCTTCTTCTTCTTCTTCTTCTTCTGTCTCTCTGTCTCTATATGACTGTGTCTATGTCTGGTCTTCAAACTGCGGGGGAGTTTCAGATCTGGAAGAAACCAAGTGCTGGAAGCTGCTGTTGCTGTGTAATCTATATCTCAGGGATGATGCTGATGATTTCTTCTTCTTCTTCTTTTTCTTCGTCCTCTCTGCTGCAAGTCCATCAAGTGAGCTATACTCTTTCTTTTCTTCTTTATGCTAACAACCCATCATGACTACGACGACGACGACGACGACATTGCTGTTGCTGCTGCTGAAACCTTTGCTTGCTACTACTACTGCTCAGCTGATGATGCATGCATAAGAGGCACTGCCCCTTCTTCTTCTTCTTCTTCTTCTTCTTCTTGCTTCACCACCACCACCACCCTAGTCTTTCTCCACTCTTCTTTCCTTCCTCCCCACAAGCATGAATGAAGAAGACTACTCCATGTGCACTTGTGCAGCTACCAGTCCACGTTGTTGCTGTTGTTGTTGTTTGTTGTTCGATGTAACAAGATTTACTCAAGTCTCTTTCTTCTTCTTCTTCGACCACACACCGAAAAAAAAAAACACCCAGTATATAATAACTATTCTGCAGCACTGCACTCTCCTCCTTCCAGCTCCGCTTTAGACCTGCAACACCAACTAAGCAAAAAGCAAAGCACAGCAGATGAGCACTTCCAGTACTTCTCCACTCCCCCTTCTTATTACTGTCGAGTCCAACTCTGCACACTTTCACTTCCCCCCAACAATTAAAAAAGAAACTAGCTAGCTAGCAAGCTAGCTACAATGAGCTTCCCAGAAAACAAAACTCTAATAAAAAGAAAGAAAGAAAGAAAGAAAGAAAGAAGATCAATCTTCTCCCCCAAGTTCTCACCTGCAACGTCAACCCCCTTCTGCACTCACCAACCACCACTTCTCTTGTGAGGGTCTTGGTGTTTCTTGCTTTCTTCCACACAATCAATAGGTTTTGGCAGAATGGACGTAGCCACAGACGGAAAAAAAAAAAAAAAAAAAAAAAAAGCAAAAGCAAAAAAAAAAACAACACACACCCACAAAAAACCAACAAAGATAGCACCACCCACACACCAAACCACCCCAC
>Ga0116231_10004080_pt1 | contig 29769 bp, 31 predicted proteins | sample S1TSphgellanicum_2_FD_89695 | JGI IMG/M metagenome (GOLD analysis project Ga0116231, IMG submission 89695) | Host-associated microbial communities from peat moss isolated from Minnesota, USA - S1T2_Fd - Sphagnum magellanicum MG | ecosystem: Host-associated > Plants > Peat moss > Unclassified...
ATGAAAAAACCCAAAACCCCCCCGCACACAACCCCCCCCCCCCCTGCCCAAAAAGAAAAACACTGGATCCTTCATGAGTGCATGCTGAGCCTTCTCATTGGCTGCATGAAATTTCTCTTTCCAAAACTGTTAGTCACTATTTTTCACCTAGGCTAATGGCAGGGGCAGAATTTTGGGGACATAGTCATACAACTGGAAATCCCAGGAACCACATAAGCAATACCCTACCATGGGTCAAATTTGACATAAACTAACTTGGGCTCCATTTGCTACGTGCAACTAGTGACAATCAATTGATGGAAAAATGGAATTGATTATGTGGAAATTAAGTTTCATTGAAATGAAAATATTGAATAATATTTGCATGGAACTTGAATTGATTTCAAATTCTTAAATTTAAATCAAATATATTGATTTAAATTCAAATTCAAATGAAGAGAAATAAGATACAAATTGATATAGGAGGTATTGAAAATTTACTTGTGAATATGGTGTTGAAAAAAAAACTCTAAAAAGACATAGATCCGAAAAACACCTTTGTATTCCTCTTTACTTGGGAATCAAGTAAACATATTTCAATTTGGGATTACCATCCAAAAGGATGATTTATGCCACCTAAAGTTCTATCTAAACTAGGTTCGATGAATCATCATCATTGGAATAAAAATTGCATGTGTTTGAAATTCCTAAAAACTTTAGAGAAAATGTGCAATTTTTGAAGAAAATTTTAAACCATTTTGCTTATATATATTCAAAATTAGATCTTTTTGCTTAAGGATTTCCAAACTTCCCAACACAAGGTATAAAAGTCCAAACATTGTTCATTTCCATAACACAAGTTAGAAGAGATTGGATAAAAAGCATGCAAGAGAGCTCCATTCACTATTACAAAACCATGATTTTTACACTACTAGCATCATATCTAAAATGACTATATGGTCAAATCGGATAATATGTTTTCAATTATTATTCATAATTATTCAAATAAATAAATAATTTAAAAGGAAAATAAATTGAAAAATGGAATATTGATATGATTTTTTTTACTTTTATTAATATTACAGAAAATTAATCATAATAATTAGCTAAATATACATGCTAATCTTGAATTATTCAAATTCCATGATTCAATTATTGTTCATGATGAATCAATTGAACACATATATATCTCCAAATTAAACTAGCCCCAAAATAAAGCATTTATTTATTTATTTATAATAAAATGACATGAGTAAAATGAAAGAATACATTTTTAAAAATTATTTTAATTTACTACCAAAAATTACATAACTAAACCCTAAATCCTAAACCCTAAACCCAAAATACCATATAGTTATGAAAATAAATAAATAAGATGTATCTAAATACTATTTGAATATATAATTCAATTCAATATTTCCAACAATACATTTGAATTTGTTAAATGAATATTTAAAATAATTGTAACTTACACATATTTTAGAACTAAATGAAATTATAAAGTTTAGTGCAATAGTGAACCTACCAAATGAATTAGATTAAATAGTGTGCATTTTTGTGTTGAAGATATGTGTTTATATATGTTGTAGTGTCATTTTTTGTCATCACGTGAAGTGATGGTTTGGTGGTTAAAGCTTTAAAATGAGGTTGTGGGTTCAAACCTCACTTTGAGTATTCATCATACAAAAAAATCCCACGTTTGAGGATTTGATGACATGTATGACATCAACTAGTAATTTGTTAATAATGTCAACATTATAAAAAAATTAATGTTGAATCCCAAGTCAAGGGTTGACAACATTTTGGATTCATGTATAGTTCAAAACAGATTAATAATTAATAATGTCATTATAAATACATATAAATAATTTTTTAAATTTGAAAATCAAATTAGTAATGCCATGTCAACTAGTAACCTTAATCACTTTAGTCATTTTCACAATCATTTTAGTCATTTTAGATAGTCATTTTTAGTCACATTTGTGTTGAAAGTGATTGGTGTGTTTTGATTACATTTAGTTTAGTCCATTGTCTGATGTGATTAAAAAATTAACTAAATTTAGATTTTAAAACTAGCATAAAAACATGGTTTTGTGGTAGTGATTGTTCAAGAATTTAATTTAAATATGAAAATTTGGAAAAAAGATTGAATAGATGAAAATCAATCCAAGTAACATAAAACTTAGCATGTGTGTAAAACTTAATGTTTCACCTTGATATGAAAAATTGGAAAAAAATTGAATGGACAAGAACCAATGCAAGTAGCCCATATTAACTTAACATGTAGGTAAAGTTTAATGCGTGGCCAAATTTTGATGAACAAGTGCTAAAGAATTGAAGAATCAATCTATCAAAACATTTGGAAACCAAAAATGAAGTACCAAAATCACCAACATTGAGCCAATGCCCTAAAAAACTTTATATTGGCACTTGATTGCCAAATTTGACTTATGGGAGCAATAGTCACAAATCATAATAATACTATTTACTACATAAGGTATCAACCTTGAAATTTTAATGTGGATTATGGTGGAATCAAATTTGTCTAGAACCACTCAAAGAATATGTTGGAAAATCAAGGATTTGCACCTTCAATTCTTTCCACAATCATAGGTACAAAAATAAATCTCATTACAACAACACAACAAACTACCATGAATGAAATATAAGCATATACTTAAATATTGATAAGTCTATTGTTTATGAACTAACAATCTTGGTTTGCACAATCTTTCTTTCCCCCTAAACCAAAAATTCTCAATCTTTTAAATTTTAAAATCAACACCAAAAGTCATTTGAGACTTCTTTCTAAAATTCCCAACTTCACACTTACTTAAGCTCTAAAACATACATTTTCCAATAAAAAGCTTCCCAAAACCCATAAAACATCAATTCCTATTTAATATGCTTGAAGTCTCATGAACATTGATCTTGATGGAAATTCCTTTAAACAATGTATTCTTAATCAATAGTTCCCTTCAATCCCCTTTGTAATCATACTAACTTTCTAACAAGACCACAAAAAAACTACCAATTACCTTTTCTTTTGTCTACCATTGTTCTAAGTTCTTCACCATTTCCCACATATACACCACCTATTTTTATTTAAAACCATGGTTAGGTCATTTTGATCACCCAATGTGTAATACAAAATTCCAAATGACCTAATTAAACCCTCACTAGTTCTCTCACACTAACACCAAGCGAGTATGACCGTGGAAGTTGCTCCTTGATGCCCCATAAAAGCATGCTCAAGCTCAAAAGTTTACCTTTCTTCTTCATAGCCTTCCATAAGAATCGCCCATCAACACCCAAATTTTTTGTGGTTGTCCTTTTGCTTCAAATGTTTTCAAAAACCACCATACTGTAAGCCATCTATTGTGCTTCAACCCATCTCTCTTCAAGGCCCCAACCTTATGATTCAAACTATTAAAAAGATTTTCAATGATGTGGGTCCCTTCCATTGCTTGCATTGGACACACCAATTTGACAAGGATCAAAGTTTGAATATTTGGATCTTTCATTAGTTTTGACCAAGCTTTTATCTTCCAATACATGTCTTGAAGGTTCATTTCATTCATAACTTGAGCCACACGTTTTTTCATACTATAGGACATTTGGTGTTTTACCTACTCTACAACATTTTCAAAAGCATAAGTGTTGACACTTAAAATTGCCAATGCCTAAGCTTCTTGCTCTAACTTAGCTTTCCACTCTATTTGAAGAGCTTTGCAATGTTGTTGTCAAACCCTCCATTGTTCTCGGAGCTCTTTTTGTGATTGTCAACCCTATTGTCATGCATTGGCATTCCTTGCATGAGGTGTCCTAAGCACTAAAATTAGATACAATTGTACACAACGAGAGGAATTGTTTAGTGTTTTTGTCATGCAACAATATGGCAACAATACTAGGCATCATGAACCCATGGATATCCTACCCATGATTCACTACAAGAAATCACAATTTATTTGATTAGAAAACTAAACCAAAAAACTAATCATTTTGACATTTGGTTAATTTGACGATTTAATCATACTGGACAAGTCAATTTGAACATGTCCAACTTGATTGGCAATTTTTTTACTAACAATAAAATGGTCTCTTTGACTAGTCAAATTGGACAAAAAATTGGGTAGCCAAAAAAAATTAATTAAAAAAAACTCAATTTGTAAATAATAAATAAGTACCTACCTACCTATCCACCCACCCATGACCTACCTACACACCATGGCCTCCTATCTACCTATCCACAAGCCACCTAGGTACTATACATTTACATACATGTATAAGGTATAAATATGAATATATGTACTCCACATAATATATTTTGGTAAAGGGGATTGAACCTTGGTCTCCTTTGATCCACACCAATATCTTGGCCATCAAACCACCCTACCACTTTGTAAAACAATTTTATAGCAAATGCATTTAACAGTTTTCCTTGAACTTCCATGAATTTTTTGGCCAATGTGTAATAACAACATTTGAACTTCAATTTTTTTCATAAGTAGGTTAATAGGTACCTAACTAAGTAGATAGGTAGGTAGATAATAGATAAATAAATAGGTAGGTAAATAGATAATAGGTAGGAAGATAGATAAATAGATAAATAGGTAGATAAATAAGTAACTTTGGTAGATGGTAAGTAAATAGTAGGAGGTAGGTAAGACATAGGTAGGTAGGTAGGTAGGTAGGACATAGGTAGGTATATAAAATCTTAAATATAATGTTTTTTGTTTGCAAAAGTTATTTGATATTTGGAATGAGTTTTGGGTTACTTTTTTGGAAATTTTAAACTTTGCGCAATGATAATTTTATAGAATGGTGCAGAAGGATATTGAGTCTTTTGAATGTCATGGCGTTCTGATAGTTGTTCTCTGTGGGGGGAACATGGAGAGTGAACATGAATATAATGTGCCTTAGACTTTTAAATTTTGTGTTCTACATATTTGTCATCTTTCCTAAACCCTAGAATTGTATAAATGTAGAAGCAAGCGAAAATACATGATAGTGGGGGTGGTTGTTGGGTTATGAGGGCTTGAATGACTTTGGAACATTCTTGATCGCCAAGAGTTGTCACAAACACATATCATCAAATAAAGTATGAGCTTCACTAAGTGTGTTTGCTTTGTTAATAGAGTATGAGTTTTGGCGAACACACTTACTTCACCGAGATAGTGTGAGAGGGAAAGAGGTAGTGAGATGGCAAAAGACACAAATTGTGAAAACACGAGAGAGAAAACAAAGTGATAGTGTGAGAGATTAAAGAAGTGAGAGAAATGGAGAGTGTGTGAAAAAGAGAATGAGAGTGAGAGAAAGAGATGGAGATTAGGAGAGTGAAAGTGAGAAAGCTAAACCCTAATTGTTTGTTATTTAAGAGGTGACGTTTGGATGGAGTGTCAAAAAACATTAAAATTGGGGATTATATTTTATATGCCAAAACCATATATGAAGTCAAAAGGAGAAAAATATATCCAAGAAAAAGATGAAAATAATTTGGGGATTTATTTTTGGCTAACAAAAAATATACATCTATGTTTTATGGAAAACAAAATGAAAATTGAAGGTTTAAAAAAAAGAATAAAATTTAATGTAATGTATGAATTAATGATCATTGAAATTAATTTATAACCCAATGTCCAAGCCTCTTATGGTTTTATGGTAAAATTAGGGCAAGAATGTTTAAGTGGTCTAGGGTTTGGGTTGAACATGATTAGGGTTTGAAGGTTATGAGGATGTTGAGTTTAAGGTTAAGGGTTTTAAAGGGTTTGTGTTTAGGGTGTGAAGGCATTATGGATTTAGGGTTAAGGCCTGAATCTATTATGTCATATTCAGGTTTGAAATTATGGAAGATTAAGGTTTAAGGTTTTTGGGGAACTTTAAAGAGAACATGTTTAGGGTTTAAGGTTTTTACAGTTAAATAATATGGAACTTTAAAGGTTTGGAAGCAAATTAAGGTTTAAGTTATTTAAGGTTTCAAGGTTTCAAAAAGTTTTCAAGTTGGGTAAATTAGGGTATGAAGGTTTGGAGGTTTAGGTTAAATCATGGTTTAAAGGTTTTAGGGTTTAAGGTTTTGAAGGTTAAATTGTGCAAATCAATGTTATCACTTCTTGGACTATTGAACATACTAGAAATGAAATAGTGTCAAATCCCTTCATGAATGCAAGGATGTTTAAAGTGATTTAAATGTTTGAATTTATAGGATAAGACTTTTACAATTAATGTTTGTCATGATTATTTTCCTTGATAAATTTTTTTTCAATGATTCTTTGTTAATTCTTTTAGCAAAAGTAACATACAATGGATAATGTGAAGATAAATATCTAGGATAAATTCGCCTTCATTGCTTTAATGAATAATTCATCATTATATTATTTATATTCTAGAAAATTTTTGGATAATGTCAGATAAGATCGAGGATAACTTATTGGCCTACATTAGTGGCCTCAACATCTTTTGAATAAATACTTGAAGTTATTTATCATTTTAGAAACTTTGAATCAATGGATAAATTTGTGAAGACAAAGATTTAGGATAAAAATGATTTCAATGTCTTTTGAATAACTACTTATTTACTAATTAAAAAAAAAATTGATACATTGATGGATAATGTGAAATCAACTTAGAAATGCAAGACAATGTGGCCCTAATGTATTTTGAATAATGTTTTAAATTTTATCATTTGAAATTTTTTGATACAATGGATATTAGTGTGAAGACAAAGATCTAGGACAAAATGGCCTCAATGTATTTTCAATACATACAAATAATTTATTATTATAGAAAATTTGAATCAATCATGGATAAAATTGTGAAGACAAAAATTCAAGAAAAATAAGTCAATGTGGTCTCAACCTCTTTTGAATAATTAGTTATTTATTATTTATTAGTTGAAAAGTTTTGATACAATGGATAAATTATGTAAGACAAATAAACAAAGTGGCCTCCATATTTTTTCAATAATACAAGTTATTTAATGTTTAATTTGATTTAATGTGATATTAAAATTTTAATGTACAAATAAATTATATAAAATTTCCAACCGCTTATACTTCAAATTTTATTTTATTTTGAAATTAAAATATAAAAATGTGTTTTAATATATCATATTAAATTTACTATGAAATTTTATTTCAATGTATAATAATAATAATAATAATATTTAATTTATCAAATATGCAGGATAGGTGAATCAAATATATATTGCCAAATTTAGTAATGTTAACAACATTGGTGCATGCAATCTGAAGTGTTTATAAATGGTTAGTGCTACGTAGGTTTGATTCCATGGGGCTTATGGATGGATAGTAGTAGTAAAAGGTGATGAGCCATGAAAAGGTTGAAGAGAAGCTATCAAAAGTTTTTAGTGTTCTTAGGGCAACCTAATGTGTGTTGTTGAAGAATATATAAATTCATGTTATATAAGGAAGTGCTTTGGGGGGGGAAAATCATGTTACATTGCTTTGAGTGAAGATGCAGTGGCTTTATTGAATTTGGTTTTAGACTTTTCTATAAAATCAATTGGTGAATAATCCAATTTTTTGCACTTAAGATGACAATTGTCAATGTTTTGGTAATATGTTGGATTAGTTGATAAATGGGGAATGAAGGATTTGGAGTTGGATCATGTTTGCAGATCAATGGTACATGAGTTGATAGAAGAGTTGAAATAATCATATCATGTGTCTGCTTACTCATAATCATGATGGTGCTTGTCACATGCATGCACATAAAATTTTGACACGAGTTTTGAGTGTGGTTTGGAAACACTAGAATTCCATAAAATTTTCATATTATATAACATCATGCCTATAGTGCCACATGCACCTAATATATAGGCGGTATTAGCAAAATGTGGTTTGAAAGCACCAACATTCCACAAAATTCTCACACATAGTAACATGTTTAAAAACCACTTGGTAATTGTATAAAAGTTCCTTTTGCAAGTCCTATAATTTGCAAGAGTTAGTTTTAGACTTAAAAACCAAAATTAGTTAGTCAATTTATAATATAAAACTAGTATCATTTTTAATATCCATTTAAAAACTAAATAGGTGTATTATTTCCTATCATTTTGCGTGACAATAGGTTTGTGCATTGTACAAACTATTGATATTTTCACACTGATACTAACTTGCAAATGCCACATTGATTTACCCCAAACCATTTCTGATTTTTTATAGCCCCATAGATTCCTAATGAAGCATGGTGGCAAGATTGGTACAAAAGTGACAATGTGAGGAATACACAAACAAGTCAAACACATGAGAATGTGTGTTACTAAAGGCAAAATCAATGGGTCACCCAGAATAAACATTGAAAATGGATGGAAAAAGTTCAAGACAACTAATGAGTTGAAAGTAGGGGATCATGTTGTGTTCACTAGGATTGTTGTTTCTACATTCAAAGTTGATGTAATTGACAACATTAAAAACTGCTAAATAATATGTAAGCAACAAGCTTTGAAGGATGTTGTTGATCATTATTTTCCTTCAACAATTCCATGCCTTAGAACTACCCATACATCCAAAAAAAATAAAAATATATTTCACAAATAAAATTGAAACCATTTCCATCATGTCAATAAATAATATTATTTTCAAGCACAATTGGATTTGTTTTAGCTCAGCATTGAGTTTGAACACCAAATTTACTACTACCAAGCTCCATGAGTCTTGCAATGGTATTGTTCCCATAAAACTCTTTTCATGGAAGTCCCAATTATCAGCAATTTCAATGAATTTATTTATAAAGATTTAAGGTCGTAATCAGTTGTTACATATTTGTGGGATTTGAAGATTTTCTAACTTATTAAGTAATTTCATGAGCTAGTATTTTGTAAGTTTTCAATATTGTTAAGTTGTTAATGTTATTTAATAGTAGTTGTAACAACAAAAATTTGTAATGAGTTTTTGCATTTTAAAGGATATTAAGTTAAAGGATAACTTATGTACAATTTTTTTCGAATCTAATTTAAGACCACATTCATGAAAATGGTTTAAAAAAAGTAATTATTTTTTAAAGGAAAGGAATACATGTTGTATTTATCATTCATAGATGGAAGAAATGTGACAGAGTCTGAATAGTATGAGGGCAAAAATTGGAGTTATTCATTAGATTAAGAGTCTACATGTGAAGTTTTTTGCAAAAATCTTGGTAGGGAAAGGGTGAATGAGCGTTGTGGTGCTGCCTCAACTATGTATAAAGGTGCTATAAGCATTTAGCAATCCCATGTGTGTCCAAACGATCAATTTGAAAAGTGGTACAAGCATGATTGCTTGATGGGGACATGTGAATTATGTGGACCAAATTTGTTGCCTTTATGCCATATGAAAACAACCCAAATCGTGACTCTGAAGATGATGACTTCAGTTTTAATTAGAGGAGATACAAAAAGGTCACCACATGTGTATTAAGAGCAAGGACAGATCAAAAGTGCAACAAGGTATGCCTAATTTGTAACACCCCCGAAGTCTTATTCAAGTTTTTAAAAAAATTCATGTTGAGGGATTTTGTCACCCACAACTATCTGGCCAAATGGCAAAGAGTCACTACATTCATTACCAAAAGATTCAATGCTATCAGTCATAGATTTTGCAGGGAACTACACCTTTGTTGAGTAAAATGAAGTTCAAGAGGCCCACTAGCATTCTTTGAGTGTCACCATCTTGGTGCACATCATTTACTATTTGAATCTAGTAGTAGATCCTAATAAGAAAGACACGATTGTTGAAAGAGATTCATTTTTATATTTCAGATGATGGTAAACACGACAACCTTTTTGTCCAACATTGTTTATTCTTACACTAGAACCACATGACAAAGGGTGCTTTCACTCCCACACAACATTATGTTTGGTTTGATGGCTATGCTGGGTAGTTCAAATCTGCATGGCCATTTTACTTTGTGTCTCGGTACCCAAAGGTTACAAGGGGATGTGGATGTTATGGTCTTATTTGGGATTGGCCATGGGAAAGGGGAACACAATGGGGTAGGTGCTATGGTGAAGTGAACAATGTGAGCAGTACAATTGAACACACATGGGCATTTGATGCAAAATAATAAAGATGTCGTGAGTTTTCTTCAAGCAACCAAAACTAGTCAAACTCTATGTTCCTATCCAACAATTGCCTCAAATTCCATTTTGAAAAGGGTTTTTTGGCATATCAAGGTGGGTGATGTGGACCGTGACAATGAATGGGTAGTAGAGACCATGACAAGTACTCAAAAACTCCATTATGTGGCATCTTGTTCTGCAAGGGATCCAACCAAATTGCACATCAAGAACCTCTTTTGCTTTTGTGCATTTTGTCTAGATGAAGATTATGAAACCTACATCTCTTCACAACATGTTGGAGATTGGTGCATTCACTTACTTGTGCCTACAAACCCTACATACATCCAAATTCTTGTTGAAGCACCAAATTATGAAGATGAATGGGAGTATGGAGGCAATGGAAAAGATATTATACAATCAGTGGAAATTGGAAACAATTTTGCTATCAATGCAACTCTAGGTAATGAAAAGGACTATGAGTTTTATGTTACTTGTTGTGAGAAACCTATCTTTGAAGTTGGTGCAAATGGGTTGAGCAATGATTGGGGAAATTCATTTGAGTCGAGATTTGTTGTCATTGGAGGTTGCCACTATCAAAGATGGGGCCATGAATGACAAAGTGGTAGCATGTCTTTTGTAAGCTTGTTGGACCGAGGCCTTGCCTATTTTTTTCTTCATCTTGTCCGTGCATCAAAATTTGGTATGCATGTGGCCCGTCACCATGTAGCAAGCAATACAACAATGTATCACATGTCTTCAAAAATTGTGATGCTCATCTACACTAGCCTACTAGACTTGGAGGATAACTACTAATTTAGTACACGGCTACCCAAAAATCTAGTCCTTGGCACATGAATAAAACTACAATAAGGTACACAAATTGAATTATCATACTTATTCAATTCTGTTGCATATAAGAATGAGAAGCAATTTTTTTTTGTTGACTACGTGGACTGTGAGGTAATCATTGATCAACAATGAGGTGTACTATGTTTCAATGTGGGCAGAAATTGTATGTTAATATGGTAAATAACTAAACTTGTTTTGTTTATGACTAGGTATTATTGATGGAACAATCTATGTGCATCTAAAGTTCCAAGGAGTTGTAAGAATTTATCTAGTTCTTGATCATGCTTCTATGTATTGGAGGGCAAAGTCAAGTATAAATGTTGCAAACTTACATGGAGATGAGCTATTTTCTTAAGTATCTAGAGGGGCATCTATCTTTTAGTTACAGTTCAACCTTTTGGATATGGGGTGTTGGAAATACACATGGTTTCTATTTGAGACACATTGCTAATTTAAAGAGGTTTATATTGAGGTGTTAAGATAGAAATGAACCTAAAATCCTTTGTTTCATGTGTGATTGGAATCTTAGGTTTAGTTGGGCTGAATAGTGTAATTTGATATCACAAAACCTTTAAGTTCTGTAAGTGATTGATAAGGTAGAAGAGTAAATTATTGCACCAATCTTGCATATTTCAAGACCAAAGTAATACAAATCTTGAAGAACATTTAATTAACTAAAAGTATTATAAATTATTATCTTAAACTGTGGTTCCAAATTGCATTATGTACAAAGTTTGGGTTGTTTAACCATTATGTGTCAGTGTGGAAGATCATTTTATTTTACCCTCTTACAACTTTTATCTATGATTATCATGCTTGAGAAAGACTTGTCAATAGTACAATGCAAGATTTTGTGTGGGAGGGGCATTGGAATTTTTATTTCATATCATGTGTATGTATTGTTTTCTTCATCTCATTGTTTTAGCTCTATTGAAGAACATTATGTTTTGATGATAGTTTTGTTAGGAGAAATTTTGTAATGCATGCGTAAATTCCATGACAAACATCCCCAATTTTGAGAAAAATGTTCAACAGATCAAAATTTTATCAATTTGAGGTAGAATCAATCCTATATGTATGAATAACCAATTTTGAAAAGTTAAAATTTTATTGAGAATCAATAAGATTCCTTTTAAAATATCAAACATGCCATAAAATTAATTGGGCAGATTTAGCTTACAGATCTTCAAATAAATATATCCATTCCCACAAGGTTTTAGTGCTGGAGGTGCTTTGTCTAGTTGCATTAAAAACCTTACTATCATATGATACAACAATTATTGCCCAATAGTCATAATGAAATAAAAGAGCTTTCAGGTGGATCAAAAACATGTATAACAATTATCCACCTAGTTCAGATCCACTTGATTTACTTGCTACCCACACTAGAAGAAATCTTGTCAATTTTAACCAATAATTTGTGACTAATTTTGTGACTAACTAAAATGATTACTTTGATGACTACATTATGACTGATCCTATGTGTAAATATAGTCACAAGCCTACATAGTCACATGTATGACTATATTTTGATTGTACATGGCCCTTAATGGAAATTTCTACTACTATTTTGCGACTAAAGTTGCCAACAATGATAATGTGGATAAAAAATCCATTAAAATCATCCAAAATTGCTTCTATTTGGAAATGAATGACTTTGTAATCATTCTTGCAACTATACTTGTGACTACGTATGTTTGCACCATAATGACTAAACATTTCCTTGCCAATTGTACATATGTGATTAGATCACCATATGGCAAAAAACATCAATTGACATTGGATTTAAGGTTTTAATAATATCACAAATTCCACATCATCATAAATTTCCACATAATCCAAAATTTGATACAAAATATTCTTTTCAATTTGACGTTAATGTTACAAGTCTTCAACAAAATAATCTTTTGAAAAAAATGTCAAATGCTGGCCGAAAATAAATAACATGACTAATATTGTAATAGGTGTACTTTAACAAATTCAACACATGTGTGTTAAGTGATTAATTATATTTGAGATTTTTATATTTTTAAAAAAATAATCCTAAAGAATCCATATTTTCTTTCATAAATATTTGTCTTTAAAGAATTATAAATATAATATCTGAAAATTATTAAATTTCTGAAAAAAAAAATTCATTAACTTATTGGCCAAGGTATATTTGTAGCCACATGAAATACATATTATGTTTGAAAACAAGTTTAATTTTATCTTTTATTCCTTATTAATGAAAACTCCAAAAATAAAAAGAATCAATTGCCGAATTATAACCTTGAAATTTTAATTTAATTATTCAACACGAGAGTGTCAAATCCATTCTTGTAGTACAATATTACATACCAAAAGAAGGAAAAAATCCTTTTGCATGCGAAAGGAGCTTCAAGGACAAAGGAAGGGAGAGAAGATGATTAAGTCATGGGGAAGAAGATAGGAGGGAGAGACAATGATTAGGTTACGGGGAAGAAAATAGAGGGAAGGAGAGACAATGCGCGATTAGGTCACAAGGAAGAAGACAGAGGGAGGGAGAGATGATGATTAGGCCATAGGGAAGTTTGTGAGACGAAGTTGATTGTGCATAGTTGGAGACATTCTTGGAACATTCGATCAAAATGACAAACATCATTTTAGTAAGTTCTTCATGACATTTCTTTCTCTCTCTTTCACGCACACACACACAATGTGTCATTGAAGTTTTCATTCTTGTGAAGCATGAGGGTGCAAGGAGGAGATGGGGTTCAATTCCACTTTCTTTGTATTCTTTGACTATTGTTTGTCTATCTCTTTCTCTTTGTGTGTGTTGTTGAGATTTTCATGCTTCTGAAGCATGAAAGTGTGAGGAGGAGGTGGAATTCGGCTCCAATTCTTTATTTTCTTCGACCACTTCCAACTCTTCTTCCTTGTCTGCTAATGTCTATTGACCTTTGTCCTACACCATGTCCTTTGTTTGTTCTGCCTCTTCAACATCACTAGGATTATAAGTCATTTCCATTTTGTCATTAATTACTTTCTCCAACTCATTATTGGTGGCTCCCATTAAATTTTCTTTTGTAGCAACAACCCCCGCTTCACATTAATTGTCACCCATAAGCAAATAGATGAAATTAGGGTTAACTACAATCTAAGGAACTAAAGCACACATGATTTGTTATGGGTATGCAATTGAATTCCATAGAAGGGGAAAAAAATTGTTATCAAATTTTTGAAGGTTTCATCTGCAAGGGCTACATCTACAACCTAAATTCATTTAAACATTTGTACACACCTAAAACTTCATATTTGAATTACTACATGTGATTTTACAAAAATCCATTGACCATTATTCTAGTCTTTTTTTATTGTGGTCACTTAGTGTCCAAGAGAGTGTTTCCATGAAATTGTGTTGTTTCCAAGAACCTCCTTCCATCCCATTCAAAATCATCACCATGGTTTTTCTTTCCCTCCCTCCAAATCTCATGTTTATTTGCAATTGATGATCATGGCCCTAAACCTTAATTGATTAGTAGAGCATTGAACTGCTTTTTGCAAATCATTTGTTGAAAGTCTCTTTGATCTAGTAGTAGTTATAGAGAAAGATGGAGCTTTGCTTGCTAACTTCAAAAGGATTGAAAAGCAATTATGCATTGCCAATAGATTGTCAGATGATTGTTTCTTGGGAAGTCACATCTTGTTGACATGAAACACAAGCATTTTGTGATGCATGACAACCATCAAAGCTTTTTTGCTTGGAACTATGGTGATAGTTGCTACAAAGATGTTGTCTTTGCCCCCCATGCCATAGATCTAGATTACATTGCTTTGTAGGTGCATTTAACCTTCAATTCAATTGACCAATATGTGAGAATGACATGTTTCTTCACTTGGGCTAACTCATTCATGTTGCAAACTAAGGAATTGTTGCATGTTATTCCAAATTTTTTTTAATTCTTTTCAATTGAAAGATTCCTACTGATTTGTTATTTTTATTCATGTACTTGGGCTACAAGTGGGGTGGAAATTCAGTGTAGTAGCAAGTGGAAGAGATAAAAATATTGAAGTAAAATCTAGAGGTAAGTCTCTCACATTACCACATTGAAGTTGTGGGGTTTTATTGACATTTTTTGTACCTACAAGCACAACACCTTGACCCTGTGCTTGTGAGTTGTAGTTTGTTTTAGGACCTAAAATGTTGTACCAACTATAAACATCAGATAGATTGATAATGATTTCGAAATACACATGTGTTGAATTGAATGCCTTTTATGTTGTTTTACTTACATACGAAACTTGAAAGGTCTTTGCAGTTCAATGCTTTGAAAGTGAAAATAAACTCTTGGGGCTAGATGTGGTAATCTGCATATGCAGCAATGGCCTTATCCAATGTTTTGAATGCCACCCAATTTATTTGCAGAAAGATGGGGTAGTGTGTGTGAATTGATAACTTTAGCTAGGAGTTTGAATTTTTTGCAATTTATGGATTCTGTCAAATAGGTTTATGTTTTTCAATTGGCAAGGACAATCCTCTTCCCATATAGACTATGACATCCTAAAGGCATAAGTGAGGTATTCATTGAACTTGAACACAAATTTGATTTGTGTCTACAATTACTTGAGTTATGTTTCTTAGACCTTGTGTGTGGCTAAGAACTCCAAGCTTGATCTGCATGATTAAGTACATTCATCATTGCCTTCTAAATCGAATTATAAACCCAAAAAAATAAATACGTGTCTTTTCTTTAAAAGAAACATCTTGTTTGTTTTGATTAATGGTTATTGATTTTTTTACTTTTGGGGATATTAAAGCACCTATCAAATTTGTTGACAAGTTAGGATTTCGGAAACACATTTAACCACCTGGGTTGACAGAAGTTGAAGTTTTTGGGGAATTTTCCAACAAATCCCTAGCTTTTAGGTTGGCAATCTTGACCTAGTTTACCTTTTGGATTTCTAGCTGGTAGATACTAAAGGTCCCAAATTTCATGCATCTTGGGTTCTTGGTATTGATGTTGGGGTTGATTCCCTGCAAATGGTTGAAGCTGCCCCACATGTGACACCATAATATAGTGGTTGAGATAATTGTGGTGGTGACCTTATCCCTAATTTGCCAGATGAAATTTTCTTGTGCAAGATTTATCCTTTTTTGTGTAAATGCATGCAAAAAAATGATGCATAATTTTTGACCAACTTTCATGCATGGAAGAATGTTTGTAAGGCATGGAAGACCTTGGCATCAACTAGCACTGTTTGGTTTATTTTCCAGATGGTGAAAACTGATGTGCCCAATTCACATTGGCCCAATTTTGAGGACCTAAATGTTAGTCAACTCATTTATGATGTGTGGTCAAAATATTTCACAACATTGAGACATGTGGGTGAAGGAGTTGAGGTGAAAACAAATCTCCACCTAATGTCCCAGGCAAAATTGAAAAATTATAAAAATGAACAAATTGTGAATCTTGAGGGGTTTGAATATGGGTATTGTAATGAGAGCCCATCTAATTGTGAGTGTGAGGGATTGAGCAAGCTCCATGTTGCATATAGAAAGACATTATGCACCAGACAGATGACAATGATTAGGTTTTTTTACATATAATACACATATCTCACCACTTGAGACATGGTTTTTGGTATTTTTTTTGTGGTGTGCTGCCATGTATTAGATGAAGGTCCAAATGGCTTTATACATATATACCCCTATCTAATTTTCTTTTGCATATCTACCATTTTTCTTTATGTAGTGGTCTCTAGATATGTGGCCATTAAACTAGACTTTGGTGCTTACTAATTGGGATAACTATCAATTGTTAATCATTGTTCATTAACTTTATTGTAATCATACCATGTATTTCTATCTATTGGCTCATGTTGTAAGGTTTTGGAAATGCAACCTTGACCACAATAGATTTGATTCTGCTGATGTAGATAAAAACATCTCAAAGTGGGGAATGAGCTTGGTTGATTCGAACTTGAATCACTCCCACACCTTCAAGTAGGTGTCACTTGTTAGCACTATATCCTATACAAATTTTAGCATTACTCCAACAATAGACTCAATTATAAAATGTGAGATGATTGTAGATAATTTGTTCAGATTCTACACGTTTTGGAAAGTCCATGAAATGATATTACAAGGGTCAAGTGTTTTCTTTTAAACATTGGTGGTGTTTTGTGATTCTCTCCAGAAGTTACTAGTGCCTTTAAATGAAAGGCTATTTCTAAGGCGCGTAATAGTGAAAGGCCCTAGAACAACTACACCATATAAAATAGTCTAGCAATAATAGGTCAATTCTTTTGCCTAGTGCAATTCTAGGGTTAGTTGTACATTGAAATGGGATAGAATCCTTCTTCCAAAGATCTTTTCAACTACATGTTTATGGTTTATGTACCTAATTGCCCTTTCATGGGTTTAAGTGAATATCCCCACTCAATCATTATGTTCTATATATATTTTTGAAGATTTATTATGAACATTGATGGTGTTTTTAAAATTGTTCCAGAAGCTAAGAGTGCCTATAAATGGAGTGCTAATGTTTGCTTCTAAATCACCCTATGTGCCAAAAACTAAGGAATGATCAATTATACAAACATGAAGAATACTGGGCTTTAAGGTTTGGGCATACTAGAAATTTTGTCTTTTGCAACTTGTCTTATGCAACTAAAAAATCTCACATGCAACTATTTTGGAGTTACATGCAACATGTGCAGTTGCATGCGACATTTTTTAGTTGCATAAGACAAGTTGCAAAAGACAAAATTTCTAGTAGTATACAAAATTGAAATGCCCTTGCAACATTTGCCAATGGTCGTGCAAACCTATGTCGATTGAGTATGTCAAGGAACATTTGGTGAGAAAAGGGTGTCATCCAATGTTCTAAGTTTGAAGGGGTCCACGACCAACTAATGAATCTAATGAAAAATGGGTAGAACATGCATGACGAGGCGGTTTTAATGAGGGGGTGCCCATGGATGAGGGTGTCCACATGGACACAATGTTGCAACATTTAGGGCAACCACCTTTGATGGACATGCCACAACCAACCGAACAACAACTAAGAAGGGTGCCCATGGATGAGGATGTCCACATGGAAACAATGTCAAAGAATTTAAGGTAGTCACCTATGATGGATGGGCCACAACTGATCCATGTGCCACTAGTGGACCAACTAATGGAAAATGATGACATGGTTGGCACTTAAATAGCTCAAGAGGTTTTTTCAATTGTGGATAAACTTGTAGCAGTTTTAGAAAGCCTGCCTAGCAGTTTTAGAAAGCCTGCCTAGCACTTTTGAAGGAAATATAGATGATGAACCACCTATAGTTACAATGGAGGCACAAGAGGACTTTGAAGAAGACAATGGGGTTGATGTGGCTAGGCTACAAGAGGCATGCCAACCGTTGTATCTGGGTTCCCATTCCATGAAACTTGTAGCAACAATGTTGTTAATGAACATTTGCACCATCCATGGGGTTGGTAACAAATTTGTGGATGAGTTGTTAGCACTTTTGCATAAGCATTTACTTCCTACGAGTAATTGCCTACTTATAAACATGTACCATGCAAAAATTTTGACAAGGAAAGCAGACCTCAATTATAAAATCATCCATGCATGTCCAAGTGGGTGTGTGTTGTTTTGGGGTGGGTATGCATAATTAAATGCTTGCCCAAAATGTGGATTAGCATGGTACAAGGATGTGGCCGATCAAAATTGCCAAAAAAGGTTCTAAAACATTTCCCTTTCATCCTTCGATTAAAATGGATGTTCAGGGCCCTTGCCATATTAGACCTATTGTTGTGGCATAATACAAATAGGAGCATTGATGGGTTGGTTTGGCATGTGGTTAATAGCAGAACTTGGGCACACATTGATGCAATGTGGCTAGAGTTGTAGTAGAACCCCGTAATGTGAAATTAGCTTTAGCTATTAATGGAGTTAATCCATTTTGTGAAAAAATTAATAGTTGGTCTTCTTGGCCAGTCTTACTATTCAACTACAATCTCCCACCATGGCTCATAACTAAAAACTTCTTTGTCATGTTGGCATTGATTATTCTAGGTCAAGAATCTATAAAAATGCACAACATAGACATTTACGTGGCACCTTTAATAGAGGAACTACAAGTGTTGTGGAGAGGGGTTATAGCATGGGATATGGCAAAGGAAGATGGGCAAAGGTAGTTTAATTTATGAGCAATTTTGATGTGGACTATTCATGTTACCTCAGATATGGGCTTGTGGCTAGATGTGTACACCGAGGTTACAAGGCATGTGCCATTTGTGGGCTAGACTTGACCTTGAACCATTTTCAAGAATTGAACAAGGTTGTGTATGAAGGTTTTCGGCATTGGTTGCCAAGTAATCATCCATATTGAAGGAACCACAACCCTATTCATTTCAATGGGAAAGAGGAACACAAGCTTAAATTGCAATCAATGATTGCCACTGACACATTAAGGAGGGCAACAAAGTACGAAATGTGGGTGGGAGCAGGAAACACATTGGGTTCAAGACGTGATCCATCCAAGTTCACTAGAATAGAACGTCACGATGTCTTTTAAAACCTACTTTACTTTCAAGTAATATTTCCAGTCCTGCTTCTAATTGAACTTTCTAGAAATCCAAAAAATATTTCCTTTTTTGGCAATTTGTTGTTGTTAGTGGTGTTGGATCTTATAACAAAGTTCATTTGAGGTGGCTTGTGATGCACGGTAGCACTTGTTGATTTCCCATACACTTGATGTGATGCATGTTGAAAAAAACATATGTGAAAGTCTATTGTGGACCATATTTGGCCAAAAGGACATTATCAAGGTCTAAAAGGACATGGAAGTAGAGGGCATTCAACAACATTTGTCACTAAAGTAACACCCAAATAATGCAACCAAAATGGTGAAACCACATGCATCATTTATTTTCAGACTCAATGAACTTGACATTTTTTTGTTAAGGTTTTAATCATTGAAACTTCCCACAGATTATGGAGCGTTAGTAGCTAAACATGTGTTAGATAAGAAACTTGGTTCAATGAAGTCACATGATTATCACATGTTGATGCAATAACTATTGCCTCCATGCTTACGAGGGCTCATGGTAATGGACACACGGATGGCAATCATGAGGTTGAACCATGTTTTTAGACATGTTTGTGTCAAGGTTTGGAACCTAGCAAATATTATTAGTTTGTGGGAAGATGTGGCCATTACTTTGTGCATGTGAGTCATGGATTATAATACCACAAATTGTTGAGCTTTAGTTCCATAGTTTTCCTTAGTATTAATGATTTGAATCTTGATAAACCTCCAAGTAATAATTATTAAGAGTTGAATTAGCCTTTGGAAATTTCAGCATAGAAGACTCTTTTATTTAAATTGATGCAAGGTTTAGTTAATTTTAGGACTTAATAAACCTTTTTAAATGCATTATCCTTTTATGTTGTAGAGAAGGGAAAGGGGATGTAGAATTAAATGTGATTTATTGATATATTGGGAATACAAGCCCATAATTAATAATAATATTTCACCATGACAATATTAAATTAGTCTGTAGAATAATCTTTAGGCACGAATGATGTACTTGAAAGATTTTAAAGATGCAGTCCTAATACATTTTTATTTAGTTTTCACTTCTATCAAACTTTTAAATAGAATCGAAATCAAACTTAGGTATTAACATTTCCACCTGAGTGGCCTCATGTGAATTACAACTTAGTAAACAACTTTAAGGGATACATCACAATTGCAGAAACTCTAGAATGCGACAAATGGTGCGAGTTAAGTATTCGGCTCGATGCTCCATGGAAAGGGGATTGACTGGGCCTCACAGCCAACGATAATGGCCATCATTGGGAACCCAAGTTCGACAATGAAGACGAACATCATTGTCTTCACATTGACACTTTTCAAACCTCTTTCATGCGGTTCCATAAGCAGGAACAATTCTAAATAGATTGCTAAGGCATGTGGGTTAGGAGATAATCGACGATCCCATGCCGAACGATCAACTTGAGTGCGCACCATTCTTCTGGACAGTTCTTCTTCGTGTGACCGTTGAGAGACATTCACGTTAAGCGGTGCTTTTTCAAGCTCTTCTTTTTCTACTAATGGAACTGGAGGATTCAAAGGCATAGCGACATCATCCGCCATGACTAAATTCTCACCTGCATCGACAAAAAACCAAGAGGGTAGTAGAGACAATGTGGTACTTGCATTTAGAAGGGGTTGAGGTTCTTTTATTTAACAAATTAGGGTAGGCATAAAGTGTGGAAGTGATGACGGAACCTCATGAAAACTCGAACATCCTAGATCTAATGGATTTATCAAACCCTAATTTAGATGGTGGATTTTGAAGTATATGGGGGGTTTTTGTGATGCAATTTTTAATTTTAATTTAATATATACTACATAGTTAATTAGAGTATGGAAGAAAAAATAAGTAAGGGATATTAAAAGAGTAAATGATACGCGAGGATGTTACTTCAACCATTGAATTTATTTAGTCAAGTAAAGACTTAAGGATGTTTACTTGTTACTACCGATAAATTGTCCTAGTAGTTAGTTACTTGAAATAATTAGGATCACTACTAGAAATTTTGTCTTTTGCAACTTGTCTTATGTAACTAAAAAATGTCACATGCAACTGCACATGTTGCATGTAACTCCAAAATAGTTGCATGTGAGATTTTTTAGTTGCATAAGACAAGTTGCAAAAGATAAATTTTTTAGTAGTGGATGAAGAAGTAGGATGTGAGGGTCAACGAAAGGAAAGGATAAGGATCAAGTTCAAGAACCTCGTCAAAATATTTAAGATAGGGGAAGGATGAGTCCTCCAATCCCATTAGTCATGAGGATTGTCATCCTATTTGATTGGAAGATGAAATATTTTTTATGTTTCATTAGGCCCAAAAATTCTCATCGTAAAATCAATTGGAAGGCAATTCATTTTCAATTCTCATTGGCTGTTGAAAGATGAAGAGGCCATTGATTGGAGGGAAGGATTTTGAAGCTTCCATTGGACAAGGGGAACAAGTTCAAGGAAAGGTCATGGAGGCTTACCAAGGGAGAGAGGAGTATTTTGTGTTGGGGGAAGGAGAAAGGAGGAGAATGAATGTGTGAAGAAAAGATTAGTTTTTATGCGTGGAAAGGTGTTGTCCATGGAAATGATGTGTGCAAGAAATAAGCATGGAAGGAATTCCATGACAAAGCCTCTGGAGTTTTATTTCAAGTAATTGTTCTTCCCAAATCCACTATTCATCAAACTTAAAACAGTTCTTGTGTAGGAGGTGTAAAAGGTTCTTTCCAAATTTCAGCATCATTGGGTTTGTTGTAAGGGTGTTACACTTGTTGGAAGTAGAGGGGGTTAAAATTGTCAATTTTTTTCTTCAATCTAAACAAAGTGATTTTTAGTCCCAAGGCTTAACTCTTGATCAAAATAATAAAAACTTATAAGATTTTGTAACATGGCTCCTTTTTAGATTAGCTTTTCAAAAATCTAATGCATGTTAGATTAGGAGGTTATATGTAGATGTTATGATGAATGGAACAAAATGGGTTCAACCATCAAGCATGACATTGAATGAACATTAACATAATGCCCCTTCACATTCCATCATGGTGAGTTATGATTCTCTCACAATGTTTTTGTATCTTCCAAGTGGACACAACGCATTAAATTCATAGTGAATTTCATTGCATTACATTGAACCACCTTACTTATTAGACTACAACTACATAGTAGTTCCACTTCCAAGCGGGTTTGCGAGTGCATATCTTCATGTTAAAGGTGTGCAAGAATGCTTCACAATGCCTATTAAAGAAATAATTTCCTCTAGCCTTTTTTTAAATAATGATTCATTTGGTTTTGCATGTGGTAAGTGAATTGGATATTTGTTGGCTAGTTCATAATCGATGGATGTATCCAGTGGAACGCATGGTGAAAGTTCTAAAGGGATATGTCCATTCCATGGCACGCCTTGAAGGATCAATGGTAGAAGGTTATGTGCTGGAAGAGACATTACGGCTTGTGACAAAGTATATGCATGCATTCAAACATGTATCAAGAAAAGTCTAGGATGCAAATGAGGAAAAAGGGGTTTCTAGGGAGGTCTTGCAAGGTGCCCTTTCAAAAGTAATGCTTAGTCCCATTCTACAAGACCTAACACACAAGTATGTCCTAACAAACACAAATGTTATGGCCCCCTGGATAGAGTAAGCTTACCTTGCCATCTGATTTCATTTTTGCTACAACCTTAAATCTATGTTTATTTCTTAGAAACAGAGTTGGTACATTTGGTAAATTGGTTACTAAAACCTTAATTTTGATTGAATTTTCTACAAACCTATCAGACTAAAAACTAGTGGAATTTTGCTAGAACCCAATAAAATGCACTAGCTTTAATTCTAGAATTATAATTGTCATAGATTTTATTTTTATTTTTTGCTTGTGATTGCTGAAGGAAATATAATAAAAAGAAGGCCAAAATTGAGGATTCAAGAATTGACTTCCAACATGCTTGGTTGGAAAACCCAACTACACACCATGAACCTATCACATTTCCACCACATTTACATAAGATTGATGATATGGTGAAGTGGGTACAAGAAGTTATTTGTGACCACTATGCTACTACCATGGAACCTATTGATGAAGACCTTTTCCACCTATCAATTCCACCAAGTTTTAGAGCATTGGAATATAAGAAAATGAAGGCATACAACAATCAATTTTTTGTTGATGATGAGTCATCCAATTTGTGTGTCACATTTGATTATAGTGTTGCATCAACTTTTGAACAAGTAGAGGGGAATGGAGATGATGTTCTTGGACCCATTCAATATGTTGGGTTGTTGAAACAAATTTTGCAACTAGATTATGGTTGTATGTCCTCACCAATTATATTGTTTCAGTGCGAATGGGTGAGAAATGGGATTGATAATAGAGGCAACCCAACTTATAAATGGGATGATGTTGGCTTTTTACTTGTAAATTTTTGACATTTGTTACATGAACATAATGAACCATTTGTGTTTCCTTCACAAGTTCAACAAGTATTTTTTTGGAGTGAGCCTTGGACACCAACATGGAAGGTTGTCCTTCATAGAGAGCTTCGAAATCAACGAGTGGTGGTAGATAGTTATGATGATTGCCTTAAAACATGTGGGGTTGCTTTTGAGCTCAAAGCTCCAATGGATTTCCATGAATTAGATAGTAGCAGGGCTATGATAGGAGCCATAGAATTAAATAGGGAAGAAACAATATTAGCTTCTCAAGCCTTGCGAAGGAATGTAAGAGTTGATGATTCATTATAAGTGAATTCCACATGTTACAAACCATCTAAGATTGAATTATGACATTAATGTATCTTATGTTTTTGTTGGAAATTTCTCATGTATTTAAGCTTCAAATTAAGGTTCTAATTAGAGTACTCCTTAGATCAAATCTATTATTGAGATGGCTAATGAGCTTGAATTGATGAGTATTTAGACTTATTAAATATTCATATTAAGGTCCAAGTTAAACGTTCTGATTTATAGTTGACACTAATATGAAACTCCATGTATCTGATAAAATGAAATTCATTTGGATTGTTGTACATGTGAAGTTCATTGACATCATATAAAATATTGCAAAATATTTTATTAATTTCACAAATAACTTAAAAAGTTTTGCTAGCTACAGTTGTATAATTCATAACATTATGTGAAATTGTAAGAATATTTAGTCATTAAAATTATTTTAAAAAAATTTATTGACAAGTCTTATAAACTAGTTGCCATTTATTGCTAAAGTGTTGAAACTCAACATAGAAGGGTCAAGTTTTTAGCTAGAAAGGGAAAATAATTATCAATTTTTATTGCAATGATATTTAATTAACTTTTAGCCAAATGTGGCTATAACTTCATGTGGATTATTGCCAATTTGGCAAAATCACATAATTATTTTAGATATTTTATTCTTATGTTACCATAATGCATAAATTTGGGGCATTGTAGCAAAATATGTATAGTTTTAATGAAGATCAAGGGTACTTTAATTTTGTTATATGTACGATTTTTTAAAAAAAATCATTTCAGTATAGCCATTAATTTAAATTTGATTTTTTCATTTATGCCTTTTTGGTACAATCATGTAACTCGTCTTTATTGCAAGATGCACAAATTATTTGACAGCCACTCATGTGTGAGGTTGATCCTATCTCTCGAAGACTATGTTCAAATCTATAATGCATGCATGTGTGCAAAAGCTTAGTGCATTTCCTCTTTGATGCTCAACTTTCAAAACCATAGTATAAGCAATGTGTGTTGGAACTTGGCTCATTTTTTGGGCCCAATGGAATAATGAGGATCCTTGTTTTCATAATCTTTTCAAGTTCAAAGGTGCCAAGGTTCATGATAGACATGACCAATCAACAAGTTCATGAAGCTCGAAATAGTGTTTTGTGGGCAAGGTTTTTTTGCATTCCATTTTCATTTCAAGATTTATGGTTCGTCATTTTCTCTTCTTGAAGCAACTCCATATGATAATTCCATATCCATGTGGTGTTAATAGGTCACAACATAAATATCCCAAAGTTCATTTACTTCACTTAGACAATGAAAAGCCCTTTCATTATTCTCCCAAACCTTAATCCTTGGTGCACTACATGTATGTTTAATAGAGGATTTCAAAGCTTTTATTGTCAAAGTTGTTTGGTATTGCAAAAATTTGGAAAGCACATGGAATTAGAAGAAATAGAGGTAGTTCATAGGTTGATTTAATGATTATAGTTCAAGAAGATTTGAAGAAATTCTACTTCTTCTTTCATGATGTTTATATTGGCAACCCCTATATCTCCATGCCAAAACCAATCAGTGCACCTCTTTATCAATATGAGTTTGATTGTTTGAAAAACATCGCAATATTACAAACCAAAGTGAAAGAGTTGGGGTTTTTTGAGGCTATTGAAGATTTGTAAGACATTTAAACCTTCCCTTTCAATTGTGTACATGAAATGTTAATTCACTAGTACAAAAATGGGGTGTAATTCACTAGGTTAAATCACTTTGGGACCTTAAAAGTGAAATAAATTCGCATTTTAGTGATTTCACCTTGGTTAAAGTTATTTCACTATAATATCACTATGTAAATATTGTGTTTCACTACTAGTTGACATAATTCATTATTATAATTTACTATGGTAAATAGGTTTATTTTTATGTTTTAAATATCCTATGCTACTTTAAGATATACCCTATATTATTTTAAGCTACTTTAGTTATTCTAACTTATACCCTAAGTTATTATAAGTTATTATTGGCTATTATAAATTATTATACCCTAAACTATTATATGTTATTTTATTTCAAGGTGCCATAACTAGTTTATTATAGGCTTTTTACTTTAAGTTATTTTAAATTAAATTATTCAACTAACCTTAGGCTATACCTTAAGCTATTTTATTTTAAGTTAATATATGTTATTTCAAATTATACTTTAGGTTATTCAAGGTCATTTTACTTTATGTTATTATAAGTTATTTTATTTTAAGTATAACAATTTAAAATAGTCTAAAATTAAATATAATGACTAAGGTAAAATAATTTAAAATGCCCAATAATATCTTCTGAAAAATAATTTAGAATAACCTATAATAAAATAATTACCAATAGCTTATGATAATATAACTTAAAATATCCAACAATAGCGTATAATACAATAACCACCAATAGTTGTAATATAATCTAGAATAACCAAAAACAGCCACCAATAACCACCAATAGCCATTAATAAGATAACCATTGATGGCCTATAATAAGATAACCAATAATAATCACTAATAGAATAGTCACCAATACCCACCAATAGCCTATGGTACTTTAACCACCAATAACCATTAATAAAATAACCACTAATAGCCATTAATATAATATCCATTAATAATCACCAATAGCCACCAATAAAATAACCATTAATAGCCACCAATAGTCATTAATAAAATAGCCATTAATAACCACTAATAAAATAACCATTAATAGCCACCAATAGTCATTAATAAAATAGCCATTAATAACCACCAATAAAATAGTTACCAATAACCATTAATATAATAATCATTAATAACCACCAATAAAAAAATAAGCAATAGGCACTAACAAGATAAGCACCAATAGACACCAATAAAATAACCACCAATAAAATAACCAACAATAGCTTCACATAGCCAAAAATAACCTAAGATGAAATAGTTTAAAATAGCCAAAAATAATTTATAATAGCCATAAAATAACCTAAAGTGAAATAACTTATAATAGCCAAAAATAACTAACAATAGTCGAGAATAACTTAAGGTGAAACAACCTAAAATAACCAAAAGTAACTTAGGGTGAAATAATTATAAATAAATAAAAAAACTAAGAATCACCATAAATATCCTTAAATAATGTAAGGTGAAATAACTTAGAACAATGAAAGGTAGCCCTAAAATAGTTGAAAATAGCCTAACATAGGTAGTATTATTATATTAGCAAAAATTTTATCCACTTATTAAAAATTTTTTTTTCAAAATAATGGTCATTGAAGTGTTATTGAATAAAGATATTTTTTAAAAAATTCAAATGATTTTACACTTTCAAAAAGAAATAAATGTAATTATGTACATTATTGAAAAAACTTTAAAATTAATCTTTAATAATTTTATTTAGACAAAATTTCAATAAAATATGAATTTTCAAAATTTATATGTTTGTAATGTTTAAAATGAAGTATTTGATAAATATAATGTAATGTAACACATTATCACAACAAGTATGTTGGCTTGATGTTAAGGGTGTTTATTTCCATTTTAAAGGTCAAGGGATCAAACCTCACAAATGATGTGTTTGTGGTCAACAATGGTAAGTTGACTTAATATTATTTTATTTAGTTCCTTAGAGTAGGTGCCTACTTAAGTTGATTATATGACCTATGTACTAGTTAGGTTTTTAACTTAGCATAGGTAGTAACATGTGTTAATAATTCATAGGCTGAAAATTATGAAATTATCAATAATATTATATTACATTAAATATTAAACAATTTAAATTTAATTGATTTCCATGTTGCGTAGTTAATTAACTAGCAAGTGAAATGACTTGGTAAATAACCTTGTTTCATTAGGTATTAGTGGACTAATTCACTGTCTATAGTAACTAATCCTTGTTCATTGAGGGGTTGATTAGTTTCACCATGTTAAAAATGTCCAAATTCATTCAAAATTTAGTACAACCCAAAATGAACTAAAACGCATTTTGGTTTAGTGATTATAATTGTTTACTAATGATTTTTTTGGTAATGGTTTTATGTTGTTGGAGGAACTTGACATGGATTATTGGTGTTAAGACCAAAACCCATTTAACAAAGTCTACTACATTAGGAGAACATTAGCATAGTGCTTGTATAACTATTGTTCCAAAATTAAATATGGCTGAAGACAAGGATGGTGATGGTTTTAAATGCTTGGAGGACATTAATAGTGCTTTTAGAGAACTTTTTAAGCAAGCATCAAGTTACACTCCCAGCTTTGACAGTGATGATAACACCAATGAGCTCCATGATGAAGTTGCAAAAGCTCCTCCTAGAAGTTCTGCAAATAAACCTTCAAAGAAGACAGGCCCTGAAACAACTAAAAGCCCAAACTGTAAAATAAATGATTTTATTTTTTTTTGCAAGATTTTGTTAACAACATTTGGAGGATTTTTTTGTAGTTGGAACAACTATTATTATTCATATATAGATGAGTATAGGTTCATTTTGTTAAGCTAGTACAAAAGGTAAAAATTAATTTATGTAAAATAATTTTGAGGTCTCAAATCAAAAAGCTTTTAGGCATTTTGTTTTGAAATGGTTGTGTTTGGCAACATGATACCAAGAAGTTTAGACCCTGCCCACCATCAAATTTAGTCCAAGGTAATGGACCTTTCATTGGGTTGCAATGTAGCCAAAATAAAATGGTTAGTTCCCAAGGTGCCCCTAATAATGGGCCTCCATGGGGCCAAGGAGGCTCCCAACCATGGATGTAGGGGGGGGGCAAATTTGGGGATCACAAAGTAATGGTCGCCAAAACTGGGGCCAATGGGGTCCATAGTGCGCCAACCAATTTGTTGGAGGCCCCCTTGAATGCAATATGCTTCCATAACAAACTTGGAGTTCTAGTTTTGGACAATGGGGGCTTGGGCCATCCCAATGGAACTCAAGAATGCCATTTCAAATACCTCATCAGGCCCAACCCTAAGTTTTAGAAGGGGTTGGCATGCCTATCATTTTGCTTCTAGCTCTCAATGTTTCGATGGCTGCCATGTTTCCACCTGTGCTTACCATGAATTTAACAACATAACCACTAGTAACTATGTTGAATTGCCTTCCTAAATTAGAGAATCATGCCAATAAGCGGGTAGAAAAAAAAACATTAAAAGAGGAGATGCAACAAAGAGTTGAAAGTGGATTGAAACCACATGCTGTTAGGTGACCAACAAAGGCATAATAGATGGTGCTTATGCAGGTAAGAATGTCTGGGATGACATGTTAAAGTTAATAGCAACTCGTTATTTGGATGTGTCCATTGTGCATGTAAAGGAGCAAAACCAAACAGACATGGAGACATTACAAGCCAAAATGGATGGTTTTTTTGAGTATAAGAACAACCCATTATGTAAAAGGGGTTTTTGAAAACTCTATCCGTCAATTTTTGAAAGAGAAAGGTTTCACCTCAAAAATCTATTCCCTGAACAAGGACAACGAATTTGCCCATTGGGTATAGATCCACCCCAATGGGAGCATCTTATGAAATATTGGACAAATGATAATACCATTGTAAAAGCATCCATTATGTCTAACTAGTGTGAACTTGGTGCATAATGCACCCGTCGAGCAAAAAAAAAAAAAGGTCCGGGCAGTTTAA
>Ga0116231_10004081_pt1 | contig 29768 bp, 23 predicted proteins | sample S1TSphgellanicum_2_FD_89695 | JGI IMG/M metagenome (GOLD analysis project Ga0116231, IMG submission 89695) | Host-associated microbial communities from peat moss isolated from Minnesota, USA - S1T2_Fd - Sphagnum magellanicum MG | ecosystem: Host-associated > Plants > Peat moss > Unclassified...
GAGTATTCTACTTCACCACCCCTAGATTCTTTAGTTGAAAAATATGTTAAATATATATGTAATGTGAAAAAAAAAAAAAAAACTTTTCACATAACATAATATTTGGGTTAGTTTGAGAATGGAGTGTTGAATATTTAACCAATTTTCAAAAAGTAAATTTAACATTAATTTTAAATTATTCAACAAAAGTGGAGTTATTAATTAACAAATCTACATAGGTTGAATATTAATTAGCTAAAAACTAGCACCCATAATAATTTCATGAACTTAGAGGGGTTGAAAAATCTACATTGAGAACAATGAAATAGTCTTTCATTAAGTTGCCAAATTTATCATGTGCACATATTAGAAATCACTTGATTTCTTTGTTTTGATGCAATTAATTGGGTATTTATGAAAAATATAGAAAATAAAACTACAAATACTAAAACTACATATATAAAGTAAATCAAAATTTGATGCAAACTATAAATTATGATTAAATTTAGAGTGGTTTAAATATGTGTGCATTATAAAATTAGGTAAAAATAGGGTGGGAAAAGGGTTCTTGAACACATAATACCCCCCAAACAATCACTTATTGGACATAGGTAATGTAAATTATTAACATGTTTAATGTCCCCCTTAGGAGGGCCACCCATTTACTCATTAATATTATATGTGATGCTTTAACATGTTAATAATATTATCTTTACTTATAACATCAATATCAATACCAACATTGAATATAACATTCACTAAATTTAATGTTGATGTCAATGTGGTCAAGTTTAATGCATGAAGGTCAATAACAAATAATCAAAACTATTCCCAAAAAAATTAATCAATCAACTAATTAAGATTATTAAATAATTAAACAAAAAAATAATGAAAAAATTAAAAAGAAAATAAAGCAACATTAAATAGACATAGATGGCAAACTTATGCTAAGAATAAGCATTCAAATGATGATGATGATCACAATAACGATGATAATGATAAAGTACGTGATACTAGTAATAATGATAAAATATGTAACATATTTCCATTGTGCATTAATGAAAAAAAATATAAAAAGTTTTCAAAATATTAATAAATATATGAAAAAATTTCATCATTTTAATTTTACCATTGTTATGTGTGGTAAAAAATAACTTGGTGTTAATATTTTTTGAATGTGAAATTGAAAAAGATGAAAAAAATTAAATATAAGAAATTTTTATTGAAGTTTAATTTTTTTTTTAACATATCAATAATAATGAAAATGATGTTCCAAACCAATTAAATGAAAACACATGTCATATTATCCAAAGTTAGAAGGTTTATTTCTATGCAAAATTAGAATATCTATATATATATATATATGTAAAACATGTTACCTTAATATGAAGAGAAATAAATTACCAAAAAATCACTAATTAATAGTATGTGAATTGGAAAGTACCTACTTTTTTGCCTAAATTTCACAATATTGTTGTTATGTTATTTTAATAAAATTTTGATATGCAAACAAAACAATTATCAAGCAATGTGCATTAAAAAGGAACCTTGTTAGTTTTTCTTAAGATCCAATACTTGGAGGTAAATTGATAGAAAATAACACTAGAGATGTTATCAAATGTAATTGTAGTATGTTTTCAAAAAATAAACACCCTTGTTTAAATATTGTAAAACATTGTGAACTATTTTATATTCATAAACATGTACTTTTAACATGGTTAAAAATAACCATTCAATATATAAATGTGTTTGTATTGATTCAAATTTAGTAAATAAATTACATGAAAATGATATTTTAAACGTAATAATAAGATCCATTTAAAAATCTACAAATGTCAAATTAGCATGCAATGAACATCAAACAAATACACATACCTTGTACAAATCTAATATTGGAAATGAATTAGAACATGGATTAAAGGATTTTGAGCCCATGATTGAAAAATTTGGACTAATTGAATCTAATGGAAATGATGTTAGCGATAAGGAATTGATCCGTAATGCTATGTGTAACTTAAATGAAAAAGAATATTTGTCATATATTCATGGACCTAAAATGATCAATGAACATAATAATCCAATCTTTTTAGTTTGTATGTTTCCTACTTTATTTCCATATGGATTAAGTGCTTTTGAAAGCCATGTTGAAATGTGAGTTGTTTTAGAAGTTCATTTGAAATGTCTAATGAATTTAGGGTTTAGGTATTATGATGTTTAGACAATATTATAAATCAAAATATTATTAACTGTGACCCAAAACAAAAATCTGAAATAAATGAATATATGGATCAAGAAGATATCCATCCATGTATAATGAGAACCTTTTAATGTGAATCATATAAATTGTCATGGTCAATTTGAACAAGATTTTCACAAGTTAATGAATATTTGTAATTGATGTAATGTAATCCTACATGTAACCAAAAAAAAAGGATTTAAAATATTAGTTATGTAGATATTGATTCCCTCAAACTTTAGTACAAAAAACACATTTTGAATTTGATTTGGACTTTTGCATTATAAAAAAAAGATAGGTGGTTAAACAATGCTTGTTAGTGGAATAATGATTTAAAATTTGTAACTACTTTTGGGAAGGGTATTAAGGCTTTAATTTACTATATAACAAATTATATTACCAAAACATCAAATCATTATGAAAAAAAAGATGTTTTGCAACTAGCCTTGCAATTCAGTTTTTGAATTACAATGACCATTTGCAACTCACCATATTTTTACGTTGTGAGTGCTATCAGACAAGTTGCATGAGTTGTATAGTTGCAATTCACTGTATATATGGTGCAATTCAATTGTAATTATGCCAAAATGTCGCAACCTTAACCTTGGGCAAGTACGTAGGAAAGTACAAGATTAGATGATTTAAAAAATAGTCTTGTAACTATATATATATATATATAATTTTAGGGTTAATATTTTTTGAATTCATCCAAAAATGGCATGTGTATTGTAGTGTGAAAACATAAGAGAGGACACCTTCTTTATATAGTTGTGACATGGGATATAAAAGCAACGCATATTGGTTAAATCTTTTGGTTGTTTTTTAGTTGCAAATTAAGTTGCAACAACATAGGGTTAAATGGTTAGTGATTGAACACTTAAATGCTCAGGGCAAGCAAGATCCAAGGGGAGGCTTTGTTGTTTTTGGTGGTTAAACAAAATTTGAACCCCTCTTATTGGCACATATGGCACATTAAAAATTGTCAAAAACAGAATAAGATTGAAAAAGTTATGGCCCCCCAAAGTAGAGAGGGTCAAGAACTCAAAAAAAAAAACCATTGAATGCTACAAAGGCCGATTCTTGAACAACCAAAAAATTTCATATATGTTATTCTATTGCTGTTAGAGTTCAAAGATGATTTTTAGAACTTTAGGTGGTGCTTTTGTAACACTTTAAATCGTTTAAAATGAATAAAAAATAAGAAAGTTATGAGGTTTGAAAGTAGGAAGGGTCAAAATGAAGAAAAATGAAAAAATTTGTAATTGAAAAAAACATATTTTCTCCATAACTTTTTTTTGGCTAGTCCCTTGACTTTGTATTTCAAAGATGATTTGTAAAAAATTAGGTGGCGTTCCTATAACACTTTAAATTTTTCAAAATGAATAAGAAATTTGAAAGTTATGAAGTTTGAAAGTAGGAAGGGTCAAAATGAAAAAAAAAAGAAAAAAAAATTAAATTTACAATTTGTAAAAACATTTTTTTTTTACAACTTTTTTTGGGTTAATCCTTTGGCTTTACATTTCAAAGATTATTTGTAGAGCTTGAAAAGAAGCTTCTATAACATTTTAAATCACTCAAAATGGAGACAACTAGTTGCAACATAGTTGTTGTGTTAGTGGCACAATTACAATAATTTAAAAATAGTTGTCACATGCAACTATAATGCAACTCCTTCAAAAGTCAAACATGGTTGCCTACAAATGTATATATGTTATGTATAAATTATCATATAGAAGACCCATTTTCAACTCACTTACAACTATAATACAACTAACTAATTTTCTAATGTGACAATATATTTATTAATTCCCTATATTTCTAAAGGGATAGTTACATATTAGTTGTAAAATAGTTAAGGGGTAGTTGCAGAGTAGTTGTATATGAGTTTTTTTTTAGCTCTAATTGCAAGGTAGTATGGTTTCAACGAACACAATTTCTCATATTGAATTACACATCACATATATTCATTAGTGAATATTGAAATTCAAAAGATTGAAAGAAGTTACTCTAAAACCATTTAAAAAGAAGTGATTATTTATTAGATGGTCATTAAATACACTTGGTTCTCAACCAAGAAATTTTTACAACAAAAGCTATTAATTATTTGATGAAATTCCCTAATCACATAACAAATGTATATTTTTCTAATATACTTTGATATATTTTATCTATGCGGGTTCTTGAAAAAGAAAGTCCATTGATAAAGTTTGTGACAATGAAAAGACATGCATTTTTCAATACAGATAAGGATATACATACATCAACAACTCACAATTTTTGAATAAATGATCAAAACATATCACATTGAAATTGGAAAACGTCCCCCTCTTACAAATTTGTTAGTATTTATTATATTTTAAGGTTCATAGTATGAATATTATTAAGTTTTAGAAAATCACCCACAAAATATTACACATACATTTAAAAAATACACTATCCCTTGCATTCCAATAATACATGGTAATAAAATACCATCACCAAATTCTTTCCTTTGATTTCTTGAAAGTTATGCATGTGATATTTGCATTTTATTCACGCTTTTGGAGAATTTACAAAAATACTAGACAAACAATATGTATTTCATGGATGGAAAATTTAAATGTCATTTAATATCCACACATTTCATCTGTTGATGAACGTGTTATAAAAAACATTCAAATATTGCATGAATGCAAATAATCAAAAGATGTCGAGAGGATGATGAGGCAAAGTGAAGATGAATGTCAAAATGGAAAAATAAATATAGATAGCTTGGTAGATCCCCTTCACAATAAAAGTGATGATGTTTATGATGATGATCTTAAAGGCATCTAATGATGGCAATGTAAATACAAAATCTAACTTAACATAAAATTTAGTACTTGACATTAAATAATTTATGTGTTGCACAAAATTATGTATATGACATATCATAGTTATTTATTTCTATGCATAAATATGATGTCCATAATCATATAAATAAACCACATGCTTGAATAGTCAAAAAATTAAAAACCACTTAACATGGAAGATAATATCAAAATATTAAAAACACTTCATAAAAATGATTTGAATATTGAAATTAAATCAACCAATGGTAATTTGAACTATGGTATTCAACATGGGTTCAATAGCATAATTTAAAAAAAATAAAAATCTAAGAAAAAACTTTATTAATCAATGTGAATTAGATGAAAATGTTAACATTCTAAATCAATGCAAGGGTTAAGGTATTCTTTATGACATGGTCAAAATATTCATGATCCTCCTTCATCAAGGTTAATAAATACTCATAATTCAATTAAAAATGAAGTTTTTAATGTTCAAATTTAATATTTTACAAACTAAACCATTTGATGAATTCATTCATAATTGATCCCTTATTTTCTATTCTTCAAGAACAAAAACTATTATACTTAGGGTGTGTCATTGGAAGTAGAAAAAACCAAAAAAATCAAAACTATATAAATGAATATTTTGAAAAAAGACGGCTACATGATTTGTCAAAAAACTTCATCTTTTATTACAAATGCATATTTATCAATAGGTGGATTTATAATCCATTCTTTGATAGGTTTATCAATTGATCAAAATTTTTATTCTTAGGAAAAAAAACACACACACAACTAAAACTTTGCCAAAAATTCACTATTTGATTATTGATGAAATGTTTATGATGGGTTGCATTATGTTGATAAAAATGTATCTTAAATTACATAAGTTAAAATCTTTACCACTAGAACCTTTTGGTGGATAAAACATTATGTTTTTTTTAGGATGCTTTGTGCAATTTCCACCTATAAGTGATGCACCTTTGTATACAATTAATATTAAACCTATTTCCTCTTTTACAAAATGAACACAAAAAAATAAAAATATTGGCAAAAGTTTGTGGGAAAATTATGTAACGCCAAATAAAATTCTTCTAACACAAAAAAAAAATGCAACAAAATAAATATATTCAATATGTTCAATAGTTTATGAAAGAATAAAATTACTAATGATTATTTTTCAATACTCAAATATCAATTTGTTGTCAAACTTACATATTAATTTGTTTGAGTACCATTGGGATGAGGTTAGATACATTGTCCCTTGTACTAAATTAAAAGATATTAATTAATCGCCACATGATTAAATTTAGTAAAAAAAAAAGGGATATTAATATTGTAAAATTTATTGCACACAATACATATAAAAACAAAAATTTCATGTGAAGATGTACAATTCATCATAAAGCAATGTGTTCCAAGATCTAACACTAATATTTTGTATTTTGCAAATACATATGTGCCATGTGTTTTGTATGATTCAAAAACTCTTCATGATAAATTGCTTTGTGAAAATGTAAAATTGAAAAATACATGAACCGATGCATATTAAATATTTATGCAAATGTAATTTAATAACATAATCGGTCATCATGTGGTTCATTTGTTATTTGCTCGCTATTGAAATAATCCATCATCTTATTTGATTTTGATATTTTTGAACCTTTTTTTTCTCTTGCCGAGTTGTGAAAATCAACCAAAAAATGTTGAATTCAATTTGTTCATTTCCAAAGATGGCAAAACATCCGTTGTTAAGCCATCTCATCAGAAGTTTTTTTGGTAGACTGGAGAAGAAAGGATTTTATGTAAAGCTTTAGCAAAAGCACAAAAGCATAAGGAATAGAGCTCAACATAATCTCAGCTGAACTGCATTGCAACCCAACTCAGTCCTTGGAACTGTGAAAATCAGAAGAAAATCAGTTCCTTTTGAATCAAATCAGAGATCCAGAGGAACAAAAGTGATGAAATCCTATAGACATTTTCTGTTTTGAACAAAGCACTTTTGGCATCTCTTAACAGTTTGAGAAACTAATTTGTAGTTCAAATATTGGTGATTCTACGACACTCCATGTGACAAAAAAAACCAAAAGAGTACACACAATCCACTACAACAGGCCATCTAACCTCATGAGTTTATTGTACAACACAAATGGGTATTTGCAAAACTCTGACATCCCTCGCCTCAAGGCAAATGGGGTATTGGAAAAACTCTGACATCTGTTGCCTCAAGGCAAATGGGTATTTGCAAAATTCCGACATCCCTTGCCTAAAGGAAAATGTGTATTGGAAAACTCTGACATACCTTGCCGCAAGGCGAATGGGTATTTTCAAAACTGACATCCCTTGCTTCAAGGAAAATGGGTATTGGAAAACTCTGACATCCCTTGCTTCATGGCAAATGGGTATTGCAAAACTCTGACATCTCTTGCCTCAAGGCAAATGTAAAAATTTCAAACCAGGATTTGCAAATTGTATTCATGAGAGATTTTTAAGGTATCCTCTTTGCCTTCTTTGATTTACCTTGGTTGCCACTAATCCCATTCTCAGGGCTGGAGAATAAATGAGCAGGCACACCATTACTGGCAGATGATGCGGCTCCAGCTGCTAGCCTTGTGAAAGGCCCATCAATGCCTTCAATGGGTCCACTTTCATCCTGTGTATCTCCACTTGCAACTTGGTATCGATCTCCATGCAGCTCCTCTAGCTGATCCTTGTCTGTCTTGCCACTTTGTTGTGTGCCTAGAGTGCCCTTACCATACAAAGCATCTAATTGCTGAAAGTAAGGACATGTCTTTGCACTCTCTGACCGTTTCTTGTTGCTCTCTTTTGCTTTCCTGTAGTACTTGTTAATGTTCTCCCATTTCTCCTTGCACCGTTTTGCATTGCGGTCATACCCTAAGCAGGTCATACCTGCACTGATTTCTTCCCATAGCATACCCTTAGGACCTGCTTCTTGGAACTTTGACTCCAAGTCCCCACGTAGCTGGATCAATGTTTCAACCTCAGGTTTCGGCCACCTTTTGCTATTGGGATCATACATGCCATCTCTTTCAGGATCCTCTTGCAATGGTTGTTGTTGCTGTTGTTGTTGTTTTTGATTCTCACCTGTTGTGACCATGATAAGGGGATGAGGAGGGCTAGGAATTTTAGGAAGCTCCAATGTCTGTCCAGTTACCTTCTGCAAAAAAGCTACCAGAGCTGCATCCCTTGTAGCTGCAACTGAATGTTCCTGAATACGAAACTCATGTTCCCTACCCAATCGTGCCATCTCCTGTTTTCTCCAGCTCTCCTCTCTTGCTAATCTATCTTCCTCATACTGCTCCATTGACTCTAGAAACTTCCGTTGCATGTTTTCTTGTTTATCCAACAGCTTCTTCACCACCGACTCAAGAAACAACACATCTGAGCTCGATTCCAACTTTCTGTCCTTGTGCTTCATTTTCTCGTTTTCTTCTTGGTCAACTGCATCATCTCCCCCAGCTTCTTCTTCTTCATCCTCATCATTGTCTTCTGAAGAATTGAGCAATGGGCCACGACCCTCACTGTCTTCTGCTGCTGCTGCTGCTATCCTCTGTGCTGCAGAAAGACTAACATCATGCACAGCACTGCTACTCCCACCATGTCCCGTTACCACAAGATTGACACCTCCATCTCCCCCTTGAGCCATCATTTTATTGTGGCCACTGCCACCACCACCCCGCACACCACCACCACCACTACCATATAGAGCATCCAGTTGGCTGAAGAAACGATAGTTCTTCCCATCTTGCCTCCCAACTTTCCCATCTTTGGTTTTCTTATAATACTTGTAAATATTCTCAAACTTTTCCTTGCACTTCTTTCCACTTCTGTTGTAACCAAGCTCTCTAAGTCTCCTGCAAATGAAACCCAAAAACCACCTTCAAACTTCCTGAAGAATTGCTTCTCACAAAAATTTCAGACAACACATTGATCACCTTCATCACAAAACAGTAGCAGTCACGAGCTGCCATTAAAAAAGAGTACTACCATCCATTCACTGACTTCATCAGCTTTCCTGACAGAGGCTGCAGCAGTGGCAGGTGCAGACATGTACACGATAAAATCTGCCCAAAATCTCAACCAAACCCATTCATAAAATTTCCATATCTCCTGAGTTTTATAAATAGCACTTCTGGAAGCAACAAGAAGACTCAGTAATGATTGATGTTGGCTAGCAATTTTGAGAGAGAGAGAGAGATGCAAAGAAACATGTGTGTGAATGAGATCTGCAAAGGATGTTCTTACTGTGCCAATTCTTCCCATAGAGGAGCTTTGAGACCAGCATCACGGAAGTCAGCATCCATCTCGGAGCGAATTTGTATAAGAGCAAGAGTCTCTTGTGTTGGCCATTGATTCCTGCCACCAGTGCTCTTTCCTTCTTCTTCACCACCTTCAAGTCCATCTTCATCTTGGCCACCACTGCCTCCACCTCCTCCTTCACCTCCTTCTGCTGCTACAACAACGACCTCCTCCTCCTCTTCCTCCTCCTCATTGTAGAGAGAATCTCCTGACAAGAGCTGTTGAAAGGTGCCTAAAGTTGGCCTGCTTGCGATTGGCAAAGGCATCGGAGGAGGAGGAAGAGGAGGAGGCTGCTGCTCTGGAGATGATGAATCCGGTTCTCCCAACCCTAATAACTCCACCATCTTCTGTTGTTGCTGCTGCTGCTGCTGCGGGAATTGCTCATGATGCTGCTGCATTTGCAATTGTTGTTGCTGCTGATGAAGATGATGTTGTTGCAAATGTGAAGAAGTATTTGGATGCTGAAAATCATGATGTGTTTGGTGATGATGATGATGATGATGATGCTGGGTTGGGGGAAGAAGCTGTTGTTGTTGTTGTTGTTGGTGGTGATGGTGTTGTTGCAGCTGGTATTGTTGGTGTTGTTGTTGTTGTTGTTGTTGGTGATGGTGGTGGTGATGTGGGATCACATGGCCATGAACAACAGAAGAAGAAGAAGAAGAAGGGGACATGGTCATCTCTCTGGCAAGAGAAGAAAACATGTGAGGGGATTGTTGTTGTTGTGACCTTCCTCCTATCGCGGGAGGAACGCCGCTGCTTCCGCTCACGAACTGCGGAATGGCGTCCGGAACTCCATATTGACCAGATGACTGCATCTCTTGTTGGGGTTTAGTCGATCTTCTTCCGACGACGAAGACAATGATCTTCCTTCCTTCCTTTCCTTTCCTTTTCTTTCTTCTCCCCTCCCCGCACTCTACCTGTGCAAACAACGACAAATGCTCCTCCTCCTTCACCACGACGAAAACGTCATTCCATAGCTCCAAAAGCTTCGACCCATATCCCTAAAACCCAAAATTCCCATCTCCTCCTCTACCAACAGCATCATCGCCAAAACCCAAAAAAGAAGAAAAGACACGGACACAGAGCAACAGAACCCAACACGGATCCCTCTCTCTCTCTCTCCGTCTGTGTCTCTGTGTCTCTCTGCTTCAAACCCAGAAAACAGCCAAACAAAACAAAAACTACTCCTCCTCCTCCGAGAGAGAGAAATGTGATGCATGACCTAGGCCTGCTGCGAACTCATCATCAAGGACTGCCCATAAACTGCGGGATTTTGGTGGATAAGAAAGAAAGAAAGAAAGAAAGCTCCTTGTCGTCAAGGAAAAGACCCAACGCGACGCGCACCAGAAGAAGCCACCACCACCACCAACACCACCACCGACAACAACACCACAAGAGGAAGAGGAACTACCTCAAATACAGCGCCCAAGACAGCGTCATCACCTTCTCTCTACCTCTCTGACAATCCACTCCGCCGCAGTTCCCGAAAACCAGCGGCAGTACCAGCAGCAGGTGGAGCAGATGGGTCGTCGTCGCCAGGCTTCTTCTTCGTGGGTGGGCCCTTGTTCCGGTATGTAAAACCTCTCTGTGGATCTCTCTCTGTCTCTCTGCGTCCCTCTGTCTGTCTGTCTGTCTGTGTCTCTATCTTTCTCTCTTGATTTCTGTATGTGTATCTCTGTATATGTCTCTGTGAGTCTCTCTTTCTCGATTTCTCTCTGCTGTCTCTTGTCTCTGTGCCTCTGTGGATCTCTTCTACTAGAGGTTGAGAAATCAAAAGTTTTCTTTGGATTTTCTTATGAAAGAAAGCAGAATCAGAATCAGAAGAAGAAGAAGAAAGCTGATGTTACAACATCATGTTAGAATTGGCAGGCATGTGCTTTTGCTTTGCTTCTTCTCTGCATTGCTTGAATGTCATTTCTCTTCTGCTTGGATCTCTCTCTCCAGGGTTTCTTGTTTCTTCTTCTCCATCAACCCTTTGGAGAACCCTTTGCTTTTGCCATTGTGTTTTCTGGCTTCATCTTTTGATCCCTAGCAATCAAATCATGCAATTGCAATTGGATCTCCAGGGTTTCTTCTTCTTGATTCTCCATGCAAGCTTCTTGACTGACTCCATGCAGTTGCTCTTGATGGGGGGTTTTTTTTTTCTTTTAATTTTTGCACAGATTGATTGTGGATTGATTGATTCTGCATTCAAAACATTTGCCTTGGATCTCCAGGCTTTCTTCTTCATCAAAGCTTTGGAGAATCTTGACAGGCAATTTTCTACTTGATGTTTAGCAGAGATTGATTGTGGTGGATTGATTTTTCCAAACTCCAACAACAACAACTACCCAAAATCCATTTGTCAGGGTAAGTAGCTGGCAAGAAAGCTGCAATCTCAAGCTATAATTGGCAATGTACTTTCTTCTGCAATCAAAACATTTAAAAAACATTTGCTTGGACCTGGGTTTCTTCTCGATCAACTTTGGAGAATCTTTTGACATGCAATTTCTGCTTGATATTTTGTGCAGATTGATAATGGCAGAATTTTTGTTATCCCTGAATTCTGACAACAACTACTACCCAAAATTCATCTTGCAGTATAGGGAGTTGACAAGGTCATCATCATCATCATCCCAATGAAATCAGAAACGAAGAGAGCTGTAATATTATCATGCTAGAACCGATGATGTGCTTCTCTGCATTCAACACATTTTGCTTGGATCTGGTGTTTCCTCAATGACCTTTGGAGATGCTTTGACATGTGATTTCTGCTTGATAAATACAAATTGATGGTGGAATTTTTGCAAATTCTGACAACAACAGCTACCCAAAATCCAACTTGCAGTGTAAGTAGTTGGCAATAAAGCTACAATTTCATGCTAGAATGCACAATGTGCTTCTGCAATTAAAGCATTTGCTGCTTGGATCTGGTTAAACTTTGGAGAAGCTTAACATGCCAATTTCTGCTTGATATTTTGCACAGATTGATAATGGTGAATGTTTCCAAATTCCAACAACTATGCAAAGTCCATCTCGAAGTGGGTAAGTAGTTGGTGAGATCATCATCAGCCTGATTATATCAGCATTCTCAGACATGGGAGTTTCCTGAATTGGCTATTATGCAAAAATAAAATAGAATTGGACTCCAACATGCGCCTGCAAAGGCTGTAACTTTTTCGTACACTCACTGGTAGGGCCAGCTGTTTTGCTTTTACAAAAATAAGGTTTTACAAAATGGAAATCTATAGAGGATTTTCAGAAAGGGTTCAGGGTTTTCCAACAAAGGGTTTTGGGGTTTTCTACAAGGGTTTTAGGGTTCAAGGTTTTCCAACAAAGGGTTTTGGGGTTTAAGGTTTCCTATAAGGGTTCAGGGTTTTCCAACAAAGAGTTTTGGGGTTTAAGGTTTCCTATAAGGGTTTTAGGGTTCAGGGTTTTCCAACAAAGGGTTTTGGGGTTTAAGGTTTCCTATAAGGGTTCAGGGTTTTCCAACAAAGAGTTTTGGGGTTTAAGGTTTCCATAAGGGTTTTAGGGTTCAGGGTTTTCCAACAAAGGGTTTTGGGGTTTAAGGTTTTCTATAAGGTTTTTAGGGTTTAAGGTTTCTTTTGTATGACTATTGGATTTTTTTCAACCTACCATAAAATCCAATAGTTACCCAAAAAAATCCAATAGCCCTAAGGACTTAAACCTTGACTTAAGGGTTGACAAAAGGGTTAAGGGTTTAAGTCCTTAAGGGTTTTCCTTTAACTATTGGATTTTTTTGACCTACCCCTAAACAAGTGTTTAGGGTTTGACAACTATTGGATTTTTTCAACCTACCACAAAATAAGAGGGGGCAAAAGATGTGCACCTATCTAGGTGCGAGGGGAACCTAAAAGTAGGTGCAAGGTGGAGGGTAAAGCACCCTACAATTACACTGAAAATTTTTTATTGGTTCTTTTACATGTATTTACATTTGTATTTTGGTTGTTTATCGATCATGGTGTATACACTCATGAATTGTTTGTTTTTTCCTTTTAAGAAATTTGACAAGTTTGTCCCTTAACTTTATGTTTGTTTAAATGAAAGTGTATGTATCTCCATTGGAAGATTTTGGTGCTAATTTTCTTGTAATAACCATTTGCTATTGAGAATTTGAAATTGGTTCAATGAGACATCAATCCATCATCAATGAACAATTTTATTTATCTATCCTCTCTATCTATTTACCAAGTGACTTGGTAAATTGTAGACAAAGACCATGGAAATAAATAAATACATCATTTTTCTTGACTCTTGATGTGGTTTAGGAATAGGTGGCCCAAAACATTGAAATTGACATTCTACAATAAGAAAAAATAAATATCCAAAAAGTCAATTATAATCTTTAAATTTCATCTATTAAGAAAATGTTTCAACATATTTTTGATTGAGTCAATATTGAAACTAAGTTGAATACACTTTAAATGCAATTGAAAAAAAAAAAAAAAATGCACACATTGAAGTTGAAGTTTAAACTTTGGCATTTCAAATTATAATGAGTATAAGTTCCAGTACAAAACAAGAACAAGCACATTAAAGAACCTTCCAAATCTTTAGCAAAAGAGATAAGTTTGAAAGGTGTCAACATTTTTCAATGTTTTTGAGCTTTAGTGAAGTAAAATGTGTGTCTTTTGCAAATATCAAAATTTCCCAAGTGCAATATCACAAAGAAATGTTTAGAGAATGCATGATAAATTCACATGATGTGCCATTCAATGTTTTTTTGGGTGTAAAATTTCACCAAAATGCAAAAAGAAAAAGAATTGAATATTTTATCACAATATATATATATTTTTTAAATCACCAAATTAAAAGAAGTTTTTTTTGGTGTAATTTTTTGGGCAAATTGGACTATGCTTTTTAGTTTCGTAAAAGTTTTTAAAATATTTTATTTTTTGTTTGGATAGATTTTAAAACATGTTATCATTTAATGCTAATTTTTTCTTGGGATGTTAGTCAATGATGCAACATTTGAAATTTGCAAAAAAAAATTGGTGCCATTGCTAGAATTTCTTGTGGACAAATGCATTTTTACATTTTTAAAACAATGTAGATATCCATCTTCCTTTATTTGGAATATTTGGGTTTAGCCTTCTTGCCCCACAAATGATAACCATTTGACAATAGCAACCTCCCTAACACTTGTTCATTTATTCAATTAACATAAGACATAGAAGAAGGAAGAGCGTTGTCAAAAAGGTCAATCAGTTAGGCTAACGATGATAGCCGGCAACCAAGCCAAGCACGTAGTCAAGTGTGTAAAGGAGAAAAAATTCAAAGCATCCTAATGTTTTTTCTTTCAGTTTTTTTATGCTTGTTACTTTTTTTTCATTTACGCTTTGTTGTACTTCATCTATTATATACCTTGCTGAGCACCTTCTTGTACAAATCTTAGTTTTAAAAGAGAAGAGGATGGTTCGCCTAGTTATAAATAAGAACATCTTCTTCGCCATGTGGCTATTGGACCGTGACAAGTACGAGTTTTGTAGCCTTCTTTAATAAGATTACTTTGTATACATGTGGTTTTTAGAGGTTTGGGATGATGAAAACACATTTCAAAACCAAAAAGTATGTGTTAGCTTGAATTGTTTTGCAAGGAGTTAGGGTTTTCATCTAGGGTTTTTTTAAAGCTCATCTAGGTTTGTTGGTAAAGCACCCAAAAAATTCAATCATGCTGAAACCCACATCCACCCCCTTCCTTAAAAAGAAGAACTAGAAAGGAGAAGAAGAACTAGTGGCAATGAAAGTTTAGGTCGCTTAAACTTTTTAGATTTTCTTAACATGGTGGGACATATGAGAGCAACTGCTTTTTGGAGCAAAGGAGGAGGATAGTGACAACAACAACACCAACATCAATAGACAACAAGACAACAAAGGTAAAGAGGCTAAGGGAAGATAGGTTTTGTGTGTTTTTTTTTTTTTTTTGCTTTTCTTTTGTCTGGGTTTTGTTTTGTGGTGGGTCTTTTTTTTACACTTTTGTCAAGCTTAGAAAGTTTTATTTCTCCAAGAATCTAATCATTATATTCAAACTAAGCATAATAGAAAGTTTCTACTACACAAAGAGAAACTTCACCACAATCTTGGTTTTTCTTGGTTCTTGTCATAGTCCTAAAACAATAACAAAAGAAGAAGAAAATAAAAATAAATAAAAATGTGTTGTAAATGTGAATTTTTCAATACTTAATGGCTAGTCATTCACCAATATGTTTTCTAAGATGTTTTTTTTAAAGCAAAATATTAAATCTAGGGTGTTTTTCTGTTATTAAAGTTGGGTGTTACATTAATTGGGTAGTTTAAAAAATAGAAGATTAGAAGTTTCTAGGCCCCTAATTCTTGCATAATAGTTCTTGAAAAATATATCGGTTGTGCTAAACCCAATAGAGTAAGGATGATGATGTCGAAGGTTTTGTCAAAATTGAAATTCAGTTATCTTTTGAAATAAGATTTGTTTGTTTGTAATAATTCATTATTTTTTTCCATTTGATTGGTCTAGTCTTATGTGGTTGGCTCTATAGGTTTAAAATTATCGTGTTGAAATAGGAAATCTTTAAAACTTGGGACCTATTTGTAATTGCACAAATAGGTCCCAATATAATATTTAAATATTAGAGTGTTTAGGTTTTGTTGAATCCAGTAGCTTAGTGGTCGTGACACATAAACCCATAATGAAGTTAAGGTTTAGCCTTGGCATAATGTCTTAGCAAAGGAATTTTTGGAAAGTTTTTTACCTTTTTTTTTTTTTCCGTTTCGTTTAATATTGTGTGATTAGTTTTGTAGATTTAGGATTCCTTGTAACGGTCGGTAGTTTTTAAAAAGTGGGGCCATAATAGACCTCCTACCACATGGGCACCAAACGTCCCATGTCCCCCAACTCATCTTGTGTCGTCAAACCTCGTAATTCCATCACCCATTCGTCGAGGGTTAACCCATCATCAATGTTCCTATCAAACATCTAATTCATCCAATCCAAACCCTTGTGATCATCCTAGCTCAATACCTTCCTTTATTCCCACTCCATTTGCATTAATTTAGACTTGGGTTTCAACATTAGATGTCCTCGAATCCTTTCACTTAAGCTTTTATCGTCTTTATTTATATAACTGCATCCTCACCGTTCCATGGCGTGATGTATAAGTGACATTTTGTTTTCCATTGAATAAATTAGTGCAGGACCCTTATAATGTGGTAGCTTGGCATTTGTTCCTCCTACTACCCAATGGTGTCTTGCTTTGCTTCCTCGTGGTGGGGTGACATGGCATAGGGAAATGCATAAAATAATTCAAGCATTCTTTAGCAAGCAACTGGGAAAACTTGCAAGAGGGGTTTTTTTTGTGGGCCCAAGCTTTGTTAACCAATTCAAACTCCATCCCTTTTCCCAACATGATCCTCTAATTCACAAAAGTTTGTTCTGTAGTTTAACCTTTGGTCGTGTAAGGGAATACTCTCGAACAACTCACGTTTTGCCACCATTTTTTCTTGCACTCACGTCCTTTAACACCACCTCAGTTCTCATCGCATTACACCTCAAATCAGATGGCTATTCCTTGTTTTTCTTTGAAGATTACGAGCCACACCAAGACCTCAAACTTTCTTCCAATTCCTTCAAGTTAGTGTTCTAATGCATGTTGCATTTATTAGCAAATGGTCTTTTTGGGATGGTTTTTGAACACCTTCGAACACCTTGAAGATTCAATGAGTGGATTGCTTTAGTTGTTTTAATTTTATTTTTCATATTGCAGAAGGCCACATTCTACCCCAAATTGCACATGTCCTTGAAATGGCCCGCCTTTTAGCCATGACCAAGCCTTTAGGTGGAATTCATCCCATTGCAGTGGGGGAACCATTGTATCGATTCACAAGCCGTGCTTTATGTCTTCAATTTTGTGAAGCTTTTGTAACACACTTTTCCCCACACCAATTTGGAGTTACAATTAGGGGTGGTTGTGAAGTAGTAATCCACGACATTAGATGCACCCTGGACTTTCACCTCGACTAAGTTGTTCTTTAATTGGACATGGAGACATTTTTAATTTAGTGTCAAAATGGGTCATATTTCAAGAACTTCGTGTAGTAGGTGGGGACATCATATAATTCATTTTCTTTGTTCGTGCATTTTATGTATTCGAGTTTCCTTTGTTTTATAGTCATCGTAATCGTGAAGGTGATTTCACAATCATCCCATTTGCCATGGGGATTCATCAAGGTGATCCTTTGGGGGGGGGGCACTATTTGTTTTAGCCCATTTTAGGGCTTTACGTTCTATAACTAGTCATTTCCCTTCTTGTCTATTTCCATCCATTATAGATGATGCTCACATCATAGGTCCCCCTTCAGTTGTATCATTTGCCTATGAACATTTAAAGACCAAACTTTATGTGATAGGTCTTTTCATCCAACCTTAGAAATGTGTTGCATGGTCACCTTCTAACCTATCGCCAAACTTTAACACCCCATCCTAGTTTACCACCTCATCTAAAAGAATTAAAGTCTTGGGGGTTTCATTAGGCACCTTAATTTTCACATCATCCTTCATCAAAGGTGCCATGTAAAGAGATGTTTGACATGTGGACTTTCTCCTTAGAATGGGTGATGTTCAGGTGACCTTTGGAATTCTAATTCGTTGTTTTGTGCAACGCCCATCATATCTTTTATAATGCACACCTCCATCTTCCACCTTCATGGAATCCTTTATTTCCTTTGATTTTTCCTTCCATAAAATGCTTGGATGCCTTTTGGGTCCAGGATCCTTTGATAGCCTAGAAGGACCTTTAGCTCGTAAACAAGCCTTCTTCCCAATAACTTTTGGTGGCGTCAGGCACATATTGACATTCATCATCACCCTAACAACTTATTTTAAAAATTGGGCCCTTGTCATTTTAGTCATAGTTGTTAGGTTTATGGTTGATCAACGTCCTTTCCTTTTTGAAGCTTTAGCATGAGTTGACAATAACACATTTATTTTCCAGCAACACTTCAAGGCGGCATGTGATCTTCTACCACCCCCAATTCGTGCGTGTCTTCTTCCATTTGAATAACTCATCAAATAACAAATGGTTCAATTTCAAGATTCCATTTCGGAGCATCTACACCATCATACCCTTTTTAACATGTTTTTTGACAGGACATCTAAAGCCCATCGTGTTTGAATTTTATCATGTTCTGGCTTAGGGGCAAATGTTTGGCTTATAACTTGACCAATTTTTTCAGTTTTTTTATTATCTTTTCCAATTTTTTGCATAACACTTTGTATGCAATTTGGACTACCCCATCCCTCAATTGCAAGCATCCCTTGATGTGTGTGCACACATCCCATTGACCCTATGGGTATCTACCTTTTGCATTGTGTTCATGGCAATGAACGCACTGGAACCCATGATGCAATTCACGACACTTTTGCCGCCATTACGCGAGATGCTAATTTCCATGTGGGATGAAAATAATTACATGCAATTCCTTTAACCACATTCAACTCCTCTCATTGATGAGTTGACATTATGTTTACCAAAAATGACATTTGCACCTTAGTCGACATTGTCATTTGCAATTCAACACGAGCAAATTTACTTCCCTGATCTTGCACAATTAAAATTTGTTGCCTTGGATGTAGCTCAAGCCAAGGAAAGGAGTTATCGCAACTAACACCCCACTAATTAATTCCTCATTTTAGCAATTGAGGTATTTGGTTGCTAACACAAACATGTTGATGTGTTTTTACACAACTATGCTAATGCCATTTGGAGCTTGAGGGGGACAAAAGGCCCTCATCTTTTTACCTTGGTCACTTTTTTTCGTCAAAACATTTCGATCACAATACAAAAGATGCAAATGTTTTCCATCTTAAATTGGGCGATAACCATAAGCTTAGCTATTTCCCAACTTCCACCCCTTCAAGACACACCTCCCATCACCAAAGCTGATCTATTGCAATTTGTTGGTTTTTGACATGTAAATATGGCCGACCTTCCATATGTGGTGAGTTATGGACATGCATAGATTTTCATAGCAACTTTGAACTAACTTGACGTCATGTCATTTCTCCCTTTTTCCTTTATTTTACTCCTTTGTATATTTCGTTAATCTATGATGTGTTTCTTAATAAAAATTTACAAGTTTTTAATAAAACATAAGTGTTAAGGATTGAATTATTTTTTTTTCAAATACAAAATTAATTAATTTTTAATTCAAGTATTTAGTATTCTTGCTTTTACCCCTCAAAACATGAAAAAACTTAATAAAATACATTTAGACGTTTCATGAAAAGCTTTTGAAAACTAACAAATAAAAAAAATTGACCTATCTTCCAATATTGTAATTCTTGAATATGGTGGACTAATTAAAAATTTTAATGTTTAATTAGATTTTAAGAAGTGTACATTTGGATTTCCATTTAATTATTTTTACAAGAGAAATATCAAAATTAAAAAAATTAATAAAGTTTTGTTACATACACTAAGTTCAAATGTTTATTATTTGATGGCCAAAGAAAAAGAGGAGGAAAAAAAATCACATCAAAATCCAAAATTTTAAAAAATCTTCCTCTTTCCAACCATCCAACAAAGTAATAGACTTGTTGAAGAATATCTCACAACGAAAGGAGAAATTGAGAAAGATTTTTTTGATGAAATTATGAAAAATCCAAGATTTTAGACATTGAAAAAAGAGAAAATTTGAGGGATGCAAAGAGAAGTTTTGAAATTTTGAGAAAAGAAAGAAGAAGAAATTCAGAAGAAAAATATTTTAAGAAAAAATTAAGAGGAGGAAAGGAAATTGATGAATATCTCACAAGAAGATTTACAAAAGTTGTCAAAGGAAAAGAACAATTGAACAAGCAAAAAAGCAAAATTTGAACAAATTAAGAAAAAGAAAGATTTGAAGAGGTAAATTAAAAAGGAAAAGAATTGAAGAAGAATTTGAAAAAAAAGAGTTGTTAAAAAAAAAATTGAAAAGAAAAGATTTGAAGAAGAAGAAGAAATAAAAAGAAGAAATGATTTCCAAAAAGTCGACAAAGAGAAAACAATTAAAGAATGTAATGAGAAGCTTGAAAAAACATTGCAAAAAAGAAACATTTTTGAAGAAGTTGAGAGTACAAAAAGTTGTTGAGGAAAGAAAATTTGTAAAAGAAAAGTTGAGAAGAGAACAATTGGAAGAAATGTAGAGAATATACACCATATGCAAAGAACAACAACAATAAACTAGTACCTATAATATTATAATATTAGATTTAAGGAAGAGAATAACCCAAGTGACTAGCAATGGAACCCACACACATAAATGTATATTCATTTAACAAGAGTATACTTATTCTTGCAAAAGAAGAACAAAAAGCCTTTGATACCTATATAGTGTAAAGGTGGGAAACTTGAATTATTCTTGAATCATGTTAATTAAATTATTTTTCAAATCCAACTAAACTATTAGCTTTTAATTCATCTTGCACTTGGCATTCACCAAGCATAACTTTTCACCTTTCCTTTCTTGTGCATGCATCATTTGAACATGATGTTGGATATGAATTTAAATTTTGATCCATTAATAAGAATGTTACGTTTTTCATCCATTAATAGGAAGGTTACATGATTTTTCATCCATCAACAAGAAAGTTAGGCTATTGTTCTTGAGCTTCTAAATGGTAGGTAATGTAATTATGTCATTTGTCAATTATATGATCTATTCCATTCATATTATTCATGATCACTTGTTTTACCTCATTCACTTCATTTTATTCATCACACCCACATAATATTGTATTTTGTGCCATCAATTTGGCATACAACATGCAATGGATGAGACGAGGCTTTGCATACCCACCCCCTCCAATAGAAGCCTTGAAAGCCGGTAGATGGGATCAATTTTACACATCATATATATTAATTCACTTGGTCTGTCTGTGACAGTGACTCCGAACGGACAATGGCCACGGACAGTTGTTTGAAAAAAAAAGTTTTTTTAAAAAACCAAAAACATCAACCAAACATTGTTGAATAACACACCTGTGCATTATGCACAGGGTTCACACTAGTATCAATAATCCTCGTTACCACCCAAATCACTTTGAATTTGTACGAGATGTACAATTTGATGATAATCTCATACACATATATCATTCCCATAATACCATTTACAAAATGAAAATTTGCATTCACACCTTCACCCCTTTGCTCACATTGACCAAAATCATTCATGAAATCTGCCCATTTTTCTCTCACAATTTTTTCTATTTCCAAGCACAATTCCAAATCCTACCTACCAGCATTAAAAATTTACAACTCTGCTCTAAACCCTAAAACCCTAAACTCTAAACTCGATCCGAGTTGGAACATAATTAGAGAAAAGAAATTGAAGAATCTGATGCTGCAAAGAGATTCAGAAGCTTTGAAGAAGAAGAAGAAGAAAATTGAGAGAGAAGTTGTTGAGAAGAAAGAAATAATTGAAAGAAGAAGAATTCTCTGGTTCATTGAAAGTTGAGTCTAAGATTAAGAGTTTGTAAGATGATTTTGGAGACTAGTGTTCATCAGAATGATCAACAGATTTCAAAAATTCCCAGGATCTTGCACCAGCTCTAGACATGATGAATTTGCTGTCAAAGAAGTTTGGGAAGAAGAAGAAGAAGAAGAAGAAGAAGATTCATGTACAAATATTGTGAGAATTCATTAATTTCTGGTACAGAGATCTGTTCAGAAAGTGGGAGCCAGAGTGCACACTTTGAAGCAGCTGATGATCCTTGCAGTAGCAGCAACAGGAACAGCAGCTAATTCCACAACATTGCACACTGGATCTTCAACCAGAAAAAAAGAATCTTGAAGAAGAAGAAGAAGAAGTTTCACTCATGATTCCTGGAAGTTCACTCTTCTCATGTAGGACGTAGTAATATAATTTCAATTCTAGCCAAGAATTGAAAATGAATTTGCAGTTGAATTACGAACTTTGTAATTACTGCAGCTGCACTAGCTGCTTGTAATTGATCATCATCCATGATGCGTAAGCTAGCTAGGATCGATTTCAACAAAATGTCAAGAAGGAATGATCATGCAACAAAATGTTTAGGAATTATTGCAGCCAGTTGCAGCTGCAGCTAGCTAGCTGGAGAATCAGTACTAGAGCTCAGCTTCTTGATGAGCTGCTAGCTAGCTAGCTAGCTAGCTTGAGAATCAGTAGTAGCACTAAAGCTCAGCTTGATCTTGAGCTGCAGGTAGCTAGCTAGCATTGAGGAGCATTGGACGTTTGAGCTGCAAAGGGTCCGGGAGTTCCAGTCCATCCTTCCAAGCACTGGAACAAGGGAGCAATGAGTTTGCCCTGGCAGACAGCGTCGTAGACTTTCTCGATCTCTTGACCAGGGGAGATAGGACGTAAGCCGGAGAGTAATTGGGTTCCGAGCTCGGAGCGGATGAATTTGTAGAGAGGGTAAGTCCGGCAGTCTTGGATCCTGTTGCGTACTGGGCCGCCGGAGTAGCTGCCGTGATCATCGGAACTCGGTTTGTCGTTGTTGTCGTAAGCTTGGCGTACTAGTTGTAAACTGGTACTCAATCGTGTCTTGAGCTCTTCCTCGAAGATGGAGATTCTGTGAAACACGGAAGTGGATTGGTCTTTCTCGTTGTTAGGATTGCTGAGTGCATGCTCTGCTAGTACTTCTCTCAGCTTCTCCATCAATGGATAGGTTTGGTTCGTCGCATCGTCCGCGTACGTGAACACGGGTTGTCGCTCCACCACTCGGAGAAGATCCTTCTCGCAAAAGCGTGCAGGTAGTAGCTCACCATTGCTGCCTGTGAAGAGTGTCATCTTTGCTACTTGGGTGACCACTTGCTTCACCGTTGTCTGTAGCGTCTCTTCCACATGTCTTAGATCCACTGCCTGGCAAAGAGCAATCAAGTAACTGGAGCTCATGAGCTTGAGAATCTCTACAGATTCTTCTGTTTTCCTGGCGGAGACAAGTCCCAATGAGTTCACATCTTGATTATGTTGCTCCGCGCTTTGTACATGGGTAGTCACAGGGTTAGCGAGATAGTTGAGCTCTGAGAGATAAGAAGCCATGGCAATCTCTGCTCCCTTCATCCCGTAATCCAAGCTTGGGTTTGGTCCTCCGCTCAGATTTGATGGCAACCCATTGTTGTAGTAGTCATTTACAAGCTCCGAGAATTGAGCGAACATGAGCTTACCAATTGCGGCAATCGCCAAGCGCATGTTGTCCATGGATACGCCGATGGGAGTTCCTTGAAAGTTGCCGCCGTGAAGAGCCCTGCTTCCTGCAGCATCGATGATAGGGTTGTCGTTCACGGAGTTGATTTCCCGCTGAATGGAATGGGTGGCGTTGCGGATCACTTCCACCTGAGGACCAAGCCATTGCGGAGATGTACGCAGAGCGTAGCGATCCTGCTTCGGTTTCTTCAATGGATCAGTCTCGTGTAGCTTCGCAGCTGCTTTCATGTAAGCACTACCATCCAGAACCCATTCCATCACCGCCGCTGCTTCCATTTGTCCAGGGTGATGTTTGAGCTTGTGCGTTAAGGGATCAGTAAACTCCGGCTTGCCTTGCATCACCTCACAGAAGAGAGCGGAAAGAACTTCCGCCAAGATCACCAGCACATTGGCATCAAAGCAAACAGTCGATGCCAAAGCAGATCCTACCGCAGTCCCGTTCACTAAGGCCAAACCTTCCTTAGGCTGCAGCTCGAAGGGCTTCTCAACGCCAGCAAGTCTGAGAGCTTCTAACGCCGAGATTTCTTCTCCATCTTCGGTGATAGCTCGGGAGTTGGGTCTTGCAGTCAAGAGCCCAGCAATATAAGAGAGAGGAACAAGATCACCAGAAGCAGTGATAGTTCCTCGCAATGGCAACTTGGGTGTAACATGTGCATTCAGAATCTTCTCCATAGCTTCCAGAATCTCCCATCGAATCCCCGAGAATCCTTGCATCAAAGTGTTGGTGCGAACCAGCATGGCTGCTCTGGCGGTAGGAGCCGGCAAACTATTGCCCTTGCCCAACACTCCCGCATTCAGAAACCTGATGAGCTCTCGCTGCAGCTCCACTCCTTGTTGCGTGCGGCGATGGGAAGTGGCTCCAAACCCAGTCGTCACTCCATAGATGTCTCCTCCATTCATGATCTTGTTGAGAACCCAATTGGAGCTCTCGTCCACACGACTCTTGGCATTCTCCGCATCCAACGTTACTCTCACTTCCGGTCTGCGTGCCACTGCTGTGACTTGCCCTACTGTCAGATTCACACCCTCGATGGCTACTTCCCGCGACTCGAAGAAAGTCTTCACCATCTCTTTCACCTCATCCAAATGGTTGCCTTCCATTGCTGCCGCTGCCTTACCCCAGTTCAACGGATCCGCGGCCGTCACCAACACCGAATTGCCCACACAAAGACCATCATCCCCATGATCAAAAGCCGTCATGTTCGTCAAGCTACCCACTGCAGCCAACACTTCTTCACTGGCATCTACAAATCCATTTCCCACCTGCGCCATGACGGTTCCTGATTCTCTTCTCTTGTCTATCTCTCTATTTCGAGCTATCAATATGTCTGCTGCCTACCTGCCTATGCTGCTGCTGAATTCTGACGACGGGCTTAAGACCAGCTGCTGCTGCTGCCACGAGGATAGAATCTAGATCTGTTGCAAAGCTGCTCTGCATACATGTATGTCTATGTGTCTGCTGCCTGCCTGCCTGCCTATGCTGCTGCTGAATTCTGACGACGGGCTTATGACCAGCTGCTGCTGCTGCGGGAGGATAGAATCTAGATCTGTTGCAAAACTGCTCTGCATACATGTATGTCTATATGTCTGCTGCCTGCTGCTGCTGCTGCTGAATCTGAATCTGAAGATGAGCTAAAGAGCAGCAGAGGCGAGGATCTAGGATGCAGTAAAAGTTCTGTTGCGAAGTTCTGAGCTGCAAACAAAGAAGCGATGAGAGCATGAAATGCGCTGGGATTCTTATATTATCTCTGAAACTCATCAGCTACAAAAGCAGCAGGAGCTTGATGATTTGCAGGCGCTCATGCAGCGGGGGAAAATACTCGCGAGCGAGCGAACGAGGGAGGGAGTCGTGCTGGGGGAGAGGGGACGCGATTCCTGCAGTCAAGAGTCAGTGTTGCAAACGGGGTCAAGCGAGCGACCCGGACTCTTGCGCGAGTCTTGAGTCTTCACTACAACGGCGAGACGATGATGCAATGATCTCTTCTGCCCAACAAACTGCGATTACAAACAAACTGGGATGCAAACTGCGATACTGCGATACAAACTGGGACGCAAACTGGGATGCAAACTGCGAAACTGCGATGCCATGCAATGCGACTGCATACTACTGCCATCATGCCTGGGATTCAACTGCGATGTAATGCATTGCAAACCGGGATGATAACTGGGATGCAAACTGCGAGTTAACTGTGATGCAATGCATTGCAAACTGGGATGATAACTGGGATGCAAACTGTGAGTTAACTGTGATGCAATGTACTGTAAACCGGGAAACTGCGATGCAAACTGCAAAGTGGGATGAAAACTGGGAAACCGGTATGCTAAACTGCAAAAGTAGGATGAAAACTGGGAAAATGCGATGCAAACTGCTACCAAAAAGCAGAGTGACGGTCCAAAACACCAAATCCACCCCTCCAAAATAGATGATAAACAAGAAGAAAAAAAGGATGAAAATCTACAAAAAGTGGACCAAAAGTTTGGACTTTGGACTTTGGACTTGAAACGTTTGTTGGTCTTCTTCTTCTTCTTTTCAAACAACTTGACTCCAAAAACCAAACATTAGGGTTTCATTTTTTTGGGGCCATCTATTTCCGGAGTAACTCCACCATAGAAAAGGGAGGGGGCTATTCTTTAGTAGTTTATGGGCTTTTTTTTTTTCCCCTAGAATTTTATTCACTTAACCCCTACACACCACCAATACACACACAAAGAGTTGTACAATTTTTGGATGTTTATATATTATAACATTGGTTTTGATTTCTTTTTTATTAATTTAATTAACAACACTAAGAAATTAGGAATTTTATTTTTTTTAGAACTTTTTTTTTTTCAAGATGCAACCACATTTGAACCAACCCACAAAGAGGGATCATCGTGACACCAAAAACATGGGCTTGATTTTGATAATTTTATTAATGCCCTTCACATAAGTGTGTGTGTGTGTGTGTGTGTGTGTGTGTGTTTTGTTTTTGCTAACTATTTAAATTTTCTTACATACAAGTTGTAAAGTTGATATAAATCACCAAACTTTGTTGCAAAAAGAATTTATTGCACAAGAAGGAAAATGGAAAATAGGGGAGTACCTTACCCTAAGGTTAGTTTCATCACAAAATAGTGAAATGAAATTTTGTGAAAATATGAAGTTAACATGTTAAAAATCATCATAATTATCATAGGCTACATTTTGAAATAATTTCACTACTCATATCACAATATTCTAGTAGATGATGGAAAACATATATTATTTCAAAAAAAATTTAAAATTTTCATTTAAAATTTTTTATTCATTTTGTCAATGTGGAAACTAACCTTAGGCTATGGTAGTTGTTTTGTTGTGTGTGTGTGTGTGTGTGTGTTTGTATTTGAAAGGTTTGTAAAGAATGTCTCATGAGTGACAAATTACAAGTGTTTTGAATGCTCAAGCCATTTAATCTTTAACTGACAATTGACCAAAATAATCTCCATTCAAAAAATGGACCAACCTTTGCAAGCATGCTTCAAAGTCATGCAAAACGATGAAAAGCTGACTTAGTGGAATTGTAATCGCCTTCAAACTGAATGCTTTGATTAAAAGTTCTTATTTAAAAAATTGGATGAAAAATGAAAAATTGTCATCGTTGAAAGTTTGATTTTATTGAAGTTTTGAACAATCTTCAAAATTACAAGTTTTAAGCAACTTAGATAAAGATGTTGTGCCTTGTTGTTATAAAAAATTGAAAGAAAAAAAAAAAAAAGGGGGGGAAAAATGGGGAAAAAAAAAAAAAAAAACTATTCAAAAAAGAGTTGAAATGAATAAATAATGAATGATCCTTTAAAAAATCTTTTAAAAAAACATTGATTTTCATTCTCTTTTTGGGGGCAATTGAAAATCTTGGATAGTTTGAGATTTTGTGTTCAATTCTTATTTTCAAAATGTTAAAAACATTGGGTAACAAAAATTCTCACTTGGCTTTCACATTAGTGTTGCATAAAAGTTGTTCCAAGCTTCCTATCATGTTGGGCAACTCACAAAGTTTCTTATAATAATGGGTAACTAGAGACAAGAAACTCTTATCAAAAGAGTGAGCCCAAATTCAATGATGTGTTTAGCACAACCCATATGTGTCAAATTTCGAAGCCAATGTTCCTAACTAAAATGTGTATTGAGAGCAAGGTGGACCAAATTTATCATGCTTGACATTTAAGGTTTAAGATTGTTTTGGAGTCAAGGGGGAATGGGTGGCTAAGTCCTTTTACTTGGATCTATTTAATGAATAAATAATAGAATAACTATACACCCTATTACATTGATATATTTTCTATTTACATTACCTTTACTTGGTTGGTACATATTCCACACATGACTCGATTTTACTCAACCCAACTCAAGCTTTTTTTTCAATGGAAAAATTTCACCCAAAAATGAAGTGAATTTTTTTTTTTAAATGATTTTGAAAGTTTGCAATCACTAAAAGTGAGAAAAAAAAGATAAAAATTTCCAGGTCCATATATTTGGTTTTCATTGTGTAGCCAATCTACTTTAAAATGATTAAGGACTTGTACTTTATTTATGAAAATCAAATTTGACTAGATTTGGCTAAATCTTCCAATGAATGATTGCCACTTTGGCTACAAACCAAAATTCCTTATAAAAAAAAACCCCTGACTTGAGATGTATATATTCGAGATGTATTTTTACAAGGGGAAATGGTCTATATGGTTTTGAAGTGGGTTTGAAAAGTTGCATGAAAACATCATTAGCTTATATACATTCCCCCATTCGATTTGATTTTGTAACACACTTTGTTATGATGAATTAGTTGAATCATAATAAGTGGCAACACATTCTTCTAGTGTTTTATATCTTACTTATTCCCTTGCATTAATAACTTTGAACATGAATATTATATATATATATATATCCTTGGAACCTTTTAAATTGTGCTACCATTTGCTGTTATTATAAAAATCTCGTAATAAAAAGGGTTTTTCAAATTTATCTTCATCTTTGTTAACATTTCCTTTAGGACACTTTTAATGTCATATGTTAATATGTGCGATGCTGATTGCACAATTAATTGTCTTTTCCCCACTCGCTAATGTGTTATACATGTTTAATTCATGTATTAAAAAACTACCCTTTCTTTTTCTTTTACATTTACCCCTTCATTTCCACAAAGCAAATGTTGGATAAAAGGCAAATATTTTGCCTATAACCCTACCCTATATAAAGGGTATTCCCCATGAAGCTTTCAAATTTGTGTATGTATCAAAATGATTTGTTCAAAGATTGTGTTGTGTATGTGTGCATGCATGCATGGACGGGTTGATAACGAATGTTTGTGTTAGTTAGTTATATAGTGTTATTATTTCTATGGTGCAAACTTGAATGATGACGAGAAAGGGAAAGTCAGATTTGTCCCTACACAAATAGGTAATACGGAGAGAGGATGACTTGCGATTTTCAACAACAAAAAGACTTGAAGACCACGGGTCAAGTCGTGGACCATGATGTCAAAAAAATTCCAAATGTTTGATCAAAGTTGTAGCAAAGCATGTTCAAGTCATGATTAAAAAAATCCTTACATATAAACACATAAACAAACAAGACATCACAAACACGGTGGCCCTCACAATAGACAAGATGTCGTCCATGGACCTAGCTACTGACCCCACACTCTGAACACCAAAAAAAATTCCATTCCAATCTAAACACTTTCACCAAAGAAACCAGTTCTAATAAGGTAAAACTTCCAAAAGTTGGATCCAATGTGAGATAGTCCCAGGGCCCAACAAACAAACAAACAAACACTTGCAAACAAGGGACGACTCATAGTAATATTATTATATGCAATTCACCCTTTTAGGTCTATTGCCTTTGTTTGCTTTTTGGATCATCAAAAATCTTATTCATAATTTTCATAATAATAACAATAGTTGACTAATATATTAAAAAAAGCATGAATATTTAAAAACTTTTGTGTCACTTCTCTTAGCTTGTTGGAGTTGCATATTATTATGGTACAATTTATAAGAGAGTTGCCACAAGTTTTCAATAGTGCAAAATTGTAAGATCCCAAAGTCAAATGCATAGTGGAACTAGAGACTAACTTAACAATAAAAAGTCAGATGGGTTTTTTTTTTTTTTTTTTTTTTTTTGTTTTTTTCTTTTTTTTAAACCCTCAAAAAAAGCAAAAAAGGGGGGGGGGGGGGGGAAGTTTTTCTTAATAAAAGAACAATAGCCATATAAA
>Ga0116231_10004082_pt1 | contig 29766 bp, 20 predicted proteins | sample S1TSphgellanicum_2_FD_89695 | JGI IMG/M metagenome (GOLD analysis project Ga0116231, IMG submission 89695) | Host-associated microbial communities from peat moss isolated from Minnesota, USA - S1T2_Fd - Sphagnum magellanicum MG | ecosystem: Host-associated > Plants > Peat moss > Unclassified...
TGAAAGATCCATCATTTAAAATAAGATTTATTATATACATAATGCAATTACATTGTATCATTTCAACTAAAACTTAGGAAACTTGGATTAGAAGTTTGAAAACCCAACAAATTCATTAATTGCTAGCATATTATTATTAATACAATTAAAATATTTTTGATTCTCCAACAATTGGATAGGACTCAAATAAAGCATTAATTAGAACATTACCCAATGACATCATGCAATTATTAAAATAATTAACAAATGTTAAACAATTGTTGTTATAAATATGCAAATGTCATGCAACAAATAGATAATTCATCATGTGAGCCTTTCACAATAACCATATACCACAAATATTACATTTGGGATTGACCCAAAAAAATCCAAATATATTTTTGTCACAAATAAAATTACATTTATGAAGCAATATGAACTATAGAAATGTCTCTCCTTTCCCAAAATACTCATATCAAAACTCGAACGTTTCTCCTATCCAATTGACATCATCATTTTAAAAATACTTTACAAAAGAATTAAATTTTTTATTTTATATACGTCTTTTATTTTATTACACTTACACCATTAATTATTATAAGAACATATATGCAATAATATTATTTTTTAATTACAATGTCACTCCCACAATAATGTGAAAATTTGCATGTATCTTATCAAAACCATTATACATTGTCATTTTAATTTATTATTGTGACCCAAGGACAATCCATCAATCTTCATCATTTTCAAATGCATAATCTTCAAATTTTGTTATATCCATTCATAGTGGTTTAATAATGATGTTATGAATAAAACAATGTCATATGATCAAGACAACTTATTTCATAAATTTTTGCATATAGTTGAAATTCATGTAATAATTTTTCATTTATGTCTATTCTCCAAACTTGCCCACAAACCTGGCTTGCTTCATACATATATAAAAACATTTACATGTATTGGTTGATTGTGTTTATTATTTTATATGCCTTTTATGTTCTTATGTACACTTAAATAATGTTTACTTTTGTAATAAAAAAAAGAAGTAGTACAAAGAGGTTTTAATTTTTAACAATCTTTGTGAACTCTATTGCTTTTATTTTTTCTTGTGTGTTATAAGTTTTCTTTATGCCAACTTATTAGAACCTTATAATGTGCCTATACAAAATGGGTTTTGAAACATAAAAATACATTATTTTAACAATTAATACATAATTTCTTTTGTTTTAAATATGAATTTTTCGACCTTCGATAATGATTCATTAATGGATGAAGATAATAATAGCATAATCACCCTAGTGATAATCAATTAAAAAATGATGCCACCACAAAACCTATAAGTTTATGAGGAGATTAAGCAATTGTATTGAGAATCAAGATTGATAAGGTAGCATTAAAGAAAATTAAAAGAATTTTTACAAGTTTTTTTTTGAATGTGAATGACAATTATTAGATTAATTTGTGGTTAGACTTGTTAATTAATTTTTTAAAAATATATGATGTGGATAAAAAATATATTATCCTTTATCATATATTTCATATAATATATGAATTTGAAAAATATGATAACTTGGATGTACATGTTTGATCTTAAACCTTAAAAAAGGTCAAGATGCATACGTTACCTATTCATCTATTCACATCTAGATTATGTAATGCTTCTACAAATTATGTAATTTCAAACAAATGTATCTATTTTTCTAAAATAAAAATGGAATAATTTGACATAGGCAATCAATAATATTAGAGGACTAACAATGGTGCATTCTATTAGAATTTTTTAACAAAAAATTAAAGTTTTTTGTATACAAGGATTATGATGACATGTTAAATAATGGCATAATTTTTAAATGAATAATTTTAGTTGATAAAAATCAAGAAATTTAATTGGATGAGCTTATAGCAATTGTTCACATTCTCAACTTGTTGAAAAATTAAATTTGTTTAAAGGGTCATATTTTATATTTCTTCATAAGGTTTTAAAAGGATTAAAGTCCTCCAATCTTGTGAAAGGTGCACAAATTAAGATGAATACAAGGACAAAATCTCCTTGCAAAAATATGAAAATATTACACCTTTAAAATTGCATTAAAAGAGAAGAATCCCCATATATTGTAGATCCTTAAATATAATTTTGAATTTTTAAAGTAAGAAAAAATTATAATGGTGAAAATTTATGATGAAATCTGAGCTAAATAAATAAATAAATAAATTATAATTTGTGAACATTCATTGATTATGTTAAATGGACTTGTTTGGACTCAAACATGGATACTAATTTGGATTCATAAAACATATAGTCAAATATGTAGTTAATCTATTAAAGAAAAATTACTTTAACCATAATGTAAAACAAATGGTTTCTGTAGTTAATTATGCAAAAAAATATGCTTGTATAATTTTAATTTTTACCTATATATAATCAAAAAAATTTAAAATCTGGTAATTCAAATTAATATTAAACATAAATTTTTACCACAAATTTCAAAAATATTTTAAAATTCATTTCTTACTAAAATTTTCAAAAAATTAACACCTATATAATATGTAACTTTTAATCATCTAAATTTTATAATCCTACATAATAATAAAACAAAACTTATTAATCGCATTTATTAATATAATACAATCGAAATATATTGCCATTTATGTATCCACCAACTTGTTGTTCACAAGTGTTTTTATTGTTCTTATGTACATTCAAGTGGGAGATCCTTCCTCTTCTTTGCCACATGAGTGATGGTTGTGGAAGCATTTGTCCTACTTTTCCTTAGCAAAATTAAAGTTGTGCCCATCAAGGAAATGGAGCTAGTGTGGACATGACATTGGGTTCAAGAAATGGTATTAAATGATGCAATAAAAATTATAATATCAAATAGTACAACCACAACAACAATAACAAGGGGTGTGTCATACCATGGCCTTGCCATTTATATTAAAAAGTATTTTAGAGCAAAAGAAGGATTATGGAAACTCAAATATTTCACCATAGCAAAAATATAATCTTCAAAAAAATCCTCTAAAAGAAACCCAAAATCCTTCAAGATATTATAACACTCTATAATAACTAATCTCAAGTTTCAACACAAGCCAAAATATCATCTTTGAAAAATCCTCATATAAAAATATATAGACCTATTATTCATTATCTAGGGGCCAAAATCCCTTAAGCTACTATACTCTATAATGAATCTAAACACAATATCCTTCTTGCCTTGGTAGGCAAGGCCAACAAATATCTTCCAACTCATGATCAAAACTTAACTCAAATTTAATGACGTTTAATTCCAATAGTTGTAGTTGATGTAGTTGAACATGTCTAATTCTAAAACTTATGCAAATGGGTCAAATAATCATCTAAGGAACTCATACAACAATCTCCACACAACTTGTATAGCTATTGAACATGAAATTGCTACCTAGTTTTATTTGAGATGAAATTTGCAATTCACTTAAGAAGGAAAAGAAAATGATGATAATGTACAATTTTTTATTAATTAATTAAACCTTTAAAATCAATCAAATTTATCCAAAATGCCCCTATAAAACACTTCCATGGTTACAAATAAATGTGTCCATTGGGTGTTTATGTGCATAGATAATGAACATTAATTTGTAGAAATAATGAAGCAATTTGTGTGATAATTATATATATGTTTATCAAATATTCCATAAGAAAAAAAATCTTCATACCCATAAACTTTTGAACCTAGTCACTTTTTTTTTTTTTAATTATTTTTCAAATACACCACTATTATATTATTTTAGTGTAACTAATATTTTCATGAACAAAATTAGTGAATTTCACATTAATAAAAATGTAATTGCAATCTTTTGAAGATATAAACAGTTCATATATTATATATTTATGTTTTTAATAAATTAACAGCCTTTTTCAATAATAATCAATTCTGAATCATTATAAAACTATTGGAAAATCATCTTGTAAATGCTAGTCATGTTGGGAAATAGTTGTAGCTAGAAATTAGATTTCATTTAATCCTATAAGTGCGTGTTTATTGAACTATTTTTCTTATTTGTAAAACTCATTTTCTTCTTATTATTTGTGTCATTCTTTTGTCTCTTGCAATTAATATGCAATTAATTTTTTCCTTTGCCCTTCAAAAAAATTTATTAAAGGGGTGCTCTTCAGACTCTCTTTCTTCCAACTTGTTGCACTTGTTCACCTTCACAATATTAACATTGAATGCCAAAGTCACACTGAAATAACTTGTCAAGCCCATCGTCACAGGCCAGAGGCACAAAATGATCATGCAGGACAATCCAGAGCGCTTGCAATGAATAGTTCCACCTTGGAACCATCACATCAGCTCTTTGTATTTTTTTGGATTGTAATGTTCAATCAATTTTACTTGCAGGCAATCCTATTTTTGCTTGCAATGTTTAATCAATGTTTTTTCTCTATAGTCATATTGGTACAATACTGGACAGTGAAGTTTCTCAGAAGCAATTCTACTTTGCAAGAATTGGGTAATCACAAGTCATTGTGGAAAGTGAACTACCTCTATCTATGACAGGAACAAAAGGTTAGGGCTCCTTTTCCTGGTCCTCTCTCAATAGAACCTTGAGAGCACGGGCACCCATTCGAGTAAGCAAGCCCCTACCAATATCATTCAAGATGTCTGAAAGCCCAGGTGATTCTATTAGGCGTTGCATTTCAGGAATTGTACGACTGATTTGTAGTCGTGTTTGATCAACCTGCTGCCTCACTCCTTCAATCCTTGCTTGAATTGAGGTTACCATCTCAGCAGCTGCATCCCACGGTGCTGCTCCTCTCCTAGGTGTCTCTTCTTCCAACACCGGTTCAGTGGCTGAAGACAGAGCTGCATTTCCCCCTATATCTTGTAATAAGAGGGCACGTTGTAAAGCTCTTCTTTCAGCTGACTTTATGGGGAGAGCTTGATCCAAGAAAGCTTCAGCTTCCTCTCGTGTCATACGAAGAATCCCATGAAGGGAGGCAGCCACTGTTCGTGTTGCACTCAACCCAACTGCTTCAATTATTGGAATGAGATCGTTGACAAGAGCTCCACGAACCCCATATGCCTGGATGTAGCCCAAAGACTTGACATTTGTTGCAAATAATGACTACAGAAAATGGGCATTTAACAATCAAAAAATCACTTGCAAATCTATGAATAGTATACACCAACTCTCAAAATCCAAACTTAGAGACTCACCTGCTGTTCTGAGACAAGCCAATGCAAAAAGGACCACAGCTGCTCTTCTTTAATGCCTCCCACTTTGCGCCCTTCTTTAACTAGACCTTCTAATCGAGTCCATCTGGTCAGGCACCCAACACCAAAAAAATTAAAATTTCTGTTCCCAAGAGTGGTGTTTTACAGAAGGCAGTGAACTAGGGAAAACATGGGATCACCTGAATGAGCCATCTTTGATCAGAAACTCCTCCAGAGCAGAGCGAAGTTCTTCAGCTTCATCTGTTAGTAAACGCTTTGCAATGTATGGGTATGCCCTTGCTATCAACTGCAATTCTCCAGACCAGAACTAAAACTATCAGCCTACCAACTAGCAGTAATGCATATCACTTGCCAACAATGTTGGAGCAAAAATTGTGGCAAACAGCAGCAACAGATGTTATCGTGACAGTCACTTCCACTGTGGAGACCTGTGCTGTTTAAAGCACAAAGTATGTTCCAACAATTGTTCCACAACAACACAGGCATTAAAAAATTCAGACAAATAAATGATCACAAAGACACCACTGGCTGAAAATACAACAGACAATTCTGCCCCTGACTACTTGGGAGACTGTGTCATTCAATATATTTGGCCATGAGAAGACATGCAGATTAAAACCCAAACTGCTTCTATGACTATTCCTGGCATTATAGTGCAAAATGGAGTGCAGTGTTCTGTCTGGAGCATTACAATTCAGGAAAGCGGAGGTATGAAACATTGGTATAAGAATTCTAAAAGGAGTTGAAAACACAGACCTTGTATTTAGGATCTGATCGCATGGCAATGCCCTCCAAAACTGTGAGTGAGCGTGCAATTAAGGCATAGTATGCAGGCACCTGGAATGGGAAGCGGTACAGCACTTCACCCAAACCATCTATAATTGACTGCATACAACAACTCAAAGCATTAGAAATAGACAAAGAATTGAGGTGCTAATTTACACAGCCGACTCAGTGATAATAACAGGTGTTCTGTGTGATGTCTGCTAGATCCGTCAAACCATAAAGAGTCAGTCAGTCCATGGAGGAGTGTGGAGGCAAAACTGACCTTGAGATTGAGCTCAGAAACAGACTTATTCAGCACGTCATCAAAAAAATTTGCTAATACAGGCACAAGTGGTGCAACATTCACAGTCTGTCACACCCACATAATGTGCACCACCCCACAATTGTCATTGTCTTAAGTGTATATCCTGTTGTTTGCCAGTCAAAAAATGTATCAATGTACTGGGTGAAGAAACAAACTGCACAGTTTTACACAAGAAAGGACCTTTGGCAAAAGGCTCATCTGACACTTAAAACTGGCTTGGAATGGCTTGGAAGAACTAAGTTCTCAATAAGAAAAATTCTGGAAGTTCTCAGCTTTTGCATACTCTGGAAAAGAGCTTGAAAATCACAAATGCCACTAAGTTCCAAGTTAAAAGACTTCTGACAGTGCACATGATACCGGTTGAAGGAAACCCAGCGTGTAGTAGTCACGGGCCATTGCACCATACTCTCGATTCACCAAGTGCACAACATGAGCCATGATTCCATATCTGTCAGGTTCAGAAGTTCCTTATGACAATGCTAAAAGATTTGCATGTAATTGTCTGGCAACATTTCTGTCATCAATCTGAGCACTTCCCCCTCATGTACTACACAAAAGCATCTATCCTCTGTTCAAGTAAAAAAAAAAGGTAAAAAAACAGCAAAGGACTAGAGTTGGAGAAAACCTTGCAGAAAGTGGAGCTTCACTCATCATTCCAAAGTCGAGGTAGACAAGGTCACCTGCTCGAGTTGCAAGAAGGTTGCCTGGGTGTGGATCCGCATGGAAGTACCCTGTAGACATTGCCACAGTATTTACAGGAAAACCCAATGCAGCACACATAAAGAATAAGGGACTAAACAAGAGCTTGGAGAACAATATAACAGGTACAGTAATGTACAGAGTTGGAGCCAACTCAACTAACCATGCTCTAGGAGCTGGCGCATTGTGCAGTCTACTCCAAGGTCTACAAAATCCACAGCTTTCAAACCATAACTGTGAAGCCCGCGTTCATCTGTAAGTTTTACTCCTTCTATCCATTCCATTGTAAGCACCCTTCGTGTGCTGCACACAGATGATACATTATCATCATCATCTTCTATTAAGGCTTGAATCTATCCTGATTGGTATCATTGCAGTGCAGCACAAACATTGTGCAATTCAAGCATTCAAGTGTGAGCTCATAGCAATGACAGATGAAGCTTCATGAAATGCCAAAGCATACTAGAGTGCATGGTGATTGGCAGTTTACGTATATTCCCAGTAGACTTTGGGGATGCGGATGTGGGGGAGGGAGCCATATAGCAATCCAAAACGCTCTGCATTCTGACCTTCCTGTGCTCACGCAAATATCCACATCATTCAATATCAATTAACCTGGAACATCATGGACTCTATTCTGAGTAAGAAAGATCAAACAAGGTGCACAATGCAGCTATATGCATGTCTGAAGTTCCTTGCTAAATCCCCAAACCAGCTCATTCAAGGCCATATAGTCAATGATACATTTACATATGAAGAAACTGGCCATTCATCTCCAGTTACCAGCAACACTAGTGTAAGCCACTGCTAAATTGTTGCTTTTGGCTTCCTCAACAAGAATAGCAGCAATATTACCTTCACATAGTCAAGTTCAGCAAAAAGGCGGCTGGCAAATTCATCCACGATGGCCACTAATGATGTGGCCTTTGAAACATCCAGATGTGCATCTGCCCATGCTGCTGCTTTGCGGACTGCAATCATCATTTACAACTTCACAAAGTGAGCATCCCAGGGCCTAAATTCCACAAAAGAGAAACCTTGGCAAACTTCTCAGCAAACTTTCTGAAGATTCGTCAACAGGAAAAATATTAGGAGGACATAAGACAATGACATATGAAGATGAAGATGGAGCTGTACCTATAAACATATCCAAGGCAATGTTGTCACCAATACCAGGTCTCTGAACCTGATAAAACCCAGGAACAGATAACATACATCATGATGAAATTGCATGTCCAACACACAATCAAACACACATTGTTGCTAGGATGGAGAATCTGACCATCCAACTGCACAATATGTTAAACCAACACAACATTTGTGACTAGAGAATGAGAAGAGCTGCATGAGAAAACTAACACCTGCAGCTTCAATTCCATGTTCAGCACACATTCACACCTTCATACAGCCTGATCATTTTTTGCATTTGCAAAATTTGGTCAGATCCTGTACAAAATGAAGAAATGCAACCCACATCTGCTGATGATATTGAAAACCTCACCTTAACAGCAACAAGCTCACCAGTGGACCGTAAGCGAGCTTTGTACACCTGCAGAACCAAATATATCAATTTAGTTTTTTTCTGAATCTCTTATCATCTGATTTTTACTGCTTCCAGCAGTTTCCAGAAACTTACTGATGCCATGATTGTTCTCTAACAACAAACTGAAATCTAACTTGCAGAATGAACCCTGAGCTTTCTCATTGTAATAGTGAGAAGATTCAATGGTGACTTGTATCAGGATGCCCATCAACTTGCGAAAAGAAAAACAAATCTATCTTCATGGTTGGTGCATACCTGACCCAAACTTGCAGCAGCCACAGGCCCCACAGAGAGCTCAGTAAAGACATCCTCAATCTGGTTCCAAAACATGGGGAAGTGTTAGGAAATGCTGTATGTCACATCATCCTCTATGAGAGTGATAAGCACATAAAATGCAATAGATAATGGCCTGTGGGGAAACTTCAAAGGAAGATTTGAGCAGGCACAAGGAAAGTCCAGATAAAGAAAATCAAACAAGCCGAAGGGAACTTCTGGGAACTAAGATCTGCAGTACAATTTGTTGAATCCCAATCAGCAGGGAAACAGAAACTTACTGAAACACCTAACTCCTCCTTGATAAGGGCAAGCGCAATTGGGGTTGCAAAGGAGGGAATGTTGTCCTACACACATGCATGAAGCAAGTGCGTGTGTCATGGATAATTGCTGTTGAACACAAGGTGCAAATGGTATGAATCAGTCGCAGTAAATGCTCTAGTCAATGCTCTTGAACACAGTTGTTCCAAGTCATTGTGTACAAGAGGATGAGGAAGTGCTCACCTGGAGCTCAGCAAACTCATCCAAGTACTCTTGTGGACAAATATCAGGTCTTACTGATAGCGACTGCCCCACCTGCTCATTGACCACACAGGAATTAGCAATTGGCAAGGAAAATTCCCTCCAATATCAGACGCTAACTTGTCTATCAATATGTTTGCCTTCCCACCCTGGACTCATAGTAAGACTGGGCATGTGTCATTCACGTGTTAGTCTTGACAAGCACCCATAGATAGCTGCTACTAGGGTTGAGTTTGAACCTTTATGAAGGAGGGGCCGAGCTGACAGAGAATGTTGCGAAGTTCTCTTGCACGCTGCTTCCTTTGCTGCCTGTCTGCTCTTTTTATCTGTCACCTCAACCAAGCAATGGATTAAAAGCTATCCTAATCTTCCCTAAAAGAGAAAGAAGATCATTCCCACCAGTAGTGTGAGGATTCAGAGCAGGGAGCAGGACTGCCCAGCACTATCTTGAATGTCTAGATGTACACAGGAATCCATCTCTCCTTTTTGAAAACAAAAGCTCTGAAATTGTGGGAGCCCATCACGGACGAGTTATGCTCGGCCTCCACTTTCATGTTGTCACTATCAGAGTTCCTTCATGTATCTAATGATTCCACGGTGGCATGTTCTGATCACTGTGTGATGATCAACCCAGACCTCCTCCTGATCATGTCACACCTACAGCAGCTTTGAGTTGTGCTACTGATGGATGATGGTCTCTACAGCTCCATGTACCTGTTTGTCAAGTAGGACATTCATAGCAAAAAGTCCAAGACTTTTGATGATTGAGAAAGCACGTGCACGGACTTGGCCAGGTTGTTCTGCCATCAGTTCAGCCAGCTTGACTGGATCATAACTACAAAATGCTCAAAACAGCAGCCATGTCCAAGACAAGGAAGGGTGTCAGTCATCTTCTGTACAATCTCATCATCATCAAAGAATTCCAATTCACAAACATGGGAGGGATTGGACATAAAACTAAAAAGCTTGTCAAACAATGCAGGAGACAAACAAATCCCACACACTAAACAAAACAAGGAAACCTCTTGAAAAGTAGAGATGGTGACCCAAAAGCCTGCTGCTACAATTGTGTACCTTTGAGCAAAGTCACGGGCAACACTGGGTTTTAGCTCCAGCATTTCAACCTGAAAAAAAACCAAATGCAAATGTGATTCTCTGTCTGCATTATACTAAACATGGAGCAAATATGCTCGATGTCTGACAACTCTGTGAGCTGATCATTGATTGGTAAATCATTCCATAAAACCTTGAGAAACCAAAAAAAAAAAAAAAAAAGACTGCCAAACCCTAAAATGCCTGAAGAACATACAGACATAAAACAACCAGAAGAAGATTTCCATTGGTTCAAGAAACAAATAGACACTTGATGAACTTTACCCATCCATTGAGAGCTGTCTCGCCACCTGGCCATCCTTTGGACCAGTCTCCAAGTTTGTCTGCCACGCTCTTCTCTACTTTGCTGTCGTACTCTTGTGATTTCTTCCCCATCATCACCTGCCAAATTGGAAAAACTCCTTTATCAAACAGACTTATCTGATTTGTTTGGACAAAAATTCAATCATACCCTAACCCTAGACCTAAAACAAGAACCTGCCTCTGTCTCTGTCTCTGTGAGCTACTTGTGAAGTTGTTCATCATCATACCCATAATAAATAAATAAAATTTGCTATGTATTATGGGAAAACCCTGTACAACTTCTGTTTCTACTGCTGCTGCTGCTGCTGGTCTCATGACCCAATCTCTCTCTTCCCCTTGATAGGGAACTTTTCACACAATGCAAAAGCCACCCATCATCATACCCCTTGTACCTGTGATCTTGACTTGATTGAGGTACTACTACGAGTCTCGTTATTGTCTCCTCGCCTTTCTCGTCTGCCGCTGCTGATACCCATGGGAGTTGAGCGGGTTACTGCAGCAGCAGACCTGATGCCAATTCCATATGTGGCAACGGAAGAATACCACCCCAATTCCATCACTTGTCTCGTTGTCGTCGTCGTCCTTCTCCTCCTCCAGAGTGCGTACAGATTGTCGCGCAAGCTCGTCGCGCAGATTCCAAGCACAAAACTAATATTGGAATTTTAAAACAGAAGAAGAAATTCATGTGACTCATATGATGAAAACACAAAACATTAAATCAAAACAAAAGAACTTCTCCACAAATTGGACCCCCAAAATTCATTCATGTGACTCGTGTCACAAACTTGGAGGGGGTCAAATTCACCAAATTGCGTGTGCTCAGACAACCATCATCACCTACATGGAAGGCTCTAGGGTTTAGGGTTTAGGTTTACTGTTTCCAAATTGCAACACAGCTTTTTGCACACTCCCTATCTACTAGGTAACTAACTCTTTTCACTCTCTTCTAGAACTAATTTTGTTTTGCTTCTTTCTTCTTTCTTTATGAAGCAAAAAAACTTGTTTTTTTTTTTCTCTTCATCAATCACAAATCACTCCAATCAAACAAGCACAAATTTGTCATCAATCACACATCAACTCCATGGTGCAAAGCTACACCAATAAACGAATGCATAATTTGGGGCTAAACTGAGTTTCATACCCCCATTGAACCCTGGTGTACACACTGAAAGAGGGGGATAGGGGGTGAAAGAGAGGGTGACTTTATGGATAAGTCTATTATCGTTTATAGGTGTTGTGTAACCTCACCCTATGTTGTGTGTTGATCTTATCGCTTGCAGAAGAAAAGGGTTGACAAATTTTATGATGAACTTACACCTGACACTTTTCATCAAGCTTGGGAGCCAAAAGAATGGGCTTTGGGATTTCTTTTAGGTTTCTTTTTTTGGGCCAACTAATGGGTGAATGAAGAAATGGGTTCTTCTTCACCACCATTTTTTTCATCAAATTGTGAGCAAAAAGGATGAATTTTGGAAATTTTTCTTTAGTTTTCTTTTCGGGGACCAATTTACATGCAAGTCATGAGTTCTTCAATATCTACATTTCTTTTCAGCTCTACTTTTTAATATAAACTTGCCCAAACTTTATTGTGATAAAAACAAAGAAGGAAAAAATGGGTAGGTTCCATCAAACCTTTGCCTAGTCAAGCCCCCAAAATTGTCTGAATAAACATATTGAGTAAATGAGACTTTTCATTTTTTTTACAAACATTTTTTTAAAAAAAAAGAGAATTTAAAACAAAACCCAAGTTGAAGAATGTTTTTAATAAATTAATTAATTATGAATTTTTAATTTAAAAAATTGATAATGGTATCATGTAATGTCATGTGAATGGTGGGTGTAGCAACTCAAGTCATCAAAAGAGGACCTTTAATATGGACAAAGGAAGAATCCTAAAAACCAAGGCCATATATGTGCTCAAAATAGACCATGCAATGGACTGGACTTGAAATGGGTTGGACTATAATCTCAAACTAGGGTTTAGATCTAAATTATTTTGAAACTAGGGTTTAGATTAATCTTTAAATTGAAAGCTACTGCAATCACACATTCACAAAGCATAATTTGAACTATTATAACTTATGGGAAGCTCTAATAAGGCACAGTTCAAAGTTCACAAAAGGTTCTTTTGATGCTACAGCTCTAATGCTTCATAATTCTCAAACTTATTAAACAAGTAGGCTCTTCCATCCAGTAGGTAATTGCTACTAAAGCTTTAGAATAAATGCAATAGCCAGGCTTTGTAGGAACTATGAACCTATGCATGAAGCTAGCTAGCATCTATGGCAAATTCAAAGTTTAAACCAGGAACACTAACTAGTTAATGTAAGAAATGTTCCATGAACTTTCAAAAAAGATGAACTCATAATTCACAGGTGGTGAACATTCCTCAAATGGAAGAAGGTACATTGTTCCATAGTCTCTCTCCCTTGCAGACAGAGCCGAGCCAATGAACACCATTGGAGTAGTTGTTGTGTCTATCTTCTTCTTGTGGATGAGGAGGAGATAAAGCATTTGACCACACAACATGATTTCCAGAGTGTTGCCCAAATCAAGTGTGATTTTTACTCAATTGGATTAGCCTTCACCTTCATTGTGACTTTCACTCTATGGATTCAACTTCTGTGTGACGTTCACTCTATGGATTCAACTTCTGTGTGACGTTCACTCAATTGATTAACCCTCCGTTCTCTCTTGTGTTGCCCAACCCAAAGTGTGATTTCCACTCAAATGATAACCTTGCTTCTTCCTTTCTTGTGTTCTCATTGCATTAACAAGTTAACCCTCCGTTCTCTCTTGTGTTGCCCAACCCAAAGTGTGATTTCCACTCAAATGATAACCTTGCTTCTTCCTTTCTTGTGCTCTCATTGCATTAACAAGTGGGCAGCTGGACTGAACTCCAGACAGAAAAAAAAAAGGGAAATCAAATTTTTAATCTTCTACTATTTGAGATATTATGTCATGACTTGCTTGATGTGCAAATTCCAGGAATTGTAAATTGTAAATTAGTGTTTTCTGGTTTTATATATAGCAAGCAACTCCACTGGTGCTCAGTATGTGACTCTACAAATTAAAACTGGATAAAAGGAAAGTCAAAACATGCCAGTTTGGCTCAGCAAACTGGTTTTGGCCCAGCATTTTTGCAGAGTTTGTAAAAAGGCATGGCAAAGCCTAACACCCGACCAGAGAAGAGTGTAATAAATATGATATGACTGGTGCTCCTTGTTTCTGATTGGCCAATCATAACGATTGGTCCAGGTGATTTGATATAGTAGTCTCCCACCTACTTGGAGTCCTAGTTTCAGTTTTATAGGTGGAGTTGGGAAAAAACTAAACCTAAACTAAACTTGAATGTGAGAATTTTTTTTGCTGGGGATGTTCGAACCTCTTGTTTCAGGCTTTTGAAAATTTTCAAAGAAGTGATGGGTTTTTGGAAAGTATTAGCAAAGAACAAATGGTTCAAGGTAGGTTCTTTGACGAGTTATTTGGTCTGTTTGAGAACCACAATTATGGGGGCAAATTTGGTTCTTTGAACTTTTGAGAATCATGTGTCAAGTGTCTATATACCTGTCTCTTACCCGTTGTTCCATTCTTTCTTTGAAAAAGAGATAACCGCACATTTGTTTGTCCCGACCCCTTCTACAAAACTTAAACCTAAAAACTAGAGGAACTACATACCTACCCAATGAGCCTTTGCATGTCGCTTAATATATGACAAATGGTTGCACCCAATTTGTGGAATCTTGTGAGTGTTGTGGAAGATTTTACAAGTGGTTGTGTCTTATTTGTCAAATAGCTAGAGTGTTTTTCTTTCTTTAAAATGCACAATGGAAGAGAAAGAGAGTGGTGTGTAGTTTTGAAAGCATTTCCAAACATATATATGGATGGGATTCATTTTTTTTGCTTTTGTGGGGGCCATCAGCCATCAAAGTTTGCACTACTACTTCTCCATTTTGCCATTTTTGGCCCACCATTAATTTGTTAGAAATGGATGACAAAAAGACTAATGTTGCATGAATATTCAAAAAAATTTAAATATCCAACTCAGATATCACCTTAAAAAATTTCTGCATATAATGAAAAAGGGATATCTGAAATGATATCTTCACCCCCCCCATCTTAAAAGTATGAGATTTAGTTAGTTAATATTTTTGAATGGACTTTTAAAAATAAAGTTGTAAAATTCAGGCAATACATCAATTTTTTGCCCAAATTTGGATATCAAAACTCACAACAAGGCTAGGAATTAGGGCATCAATTTGAAGGGGAAAAAAAAATGAAAATAGGGTTTTGGAAGGCTAGGGCTTCAATTTGAAGGGGGGGGGAAAAGGGCAAATGGTGTTTTGGAGGTGGTTGCCACCTCCAACCTTAAATCCAAGGGGTTGTAAAGGGGTCCAAGCTCCAACTAAGCCCTATTTTATTTTTGCATTTTTTGAGTTTTTTTTGTCTTCTCATTTTTCTCCTTGCTCATTTCATTTCCTAAATGTAAGAATCTAAGTAAATATTACTTATCCCAATAGTAAATGAAAAATCTGCAAATAAAATTGAGAAAAAACTAAATAAATATAACATATTCAAAGAAAAAATTTGCAGCCACATAATATGAATGTTCTATATTAGCTTTATATTGTGTTAATGACAATGAAAAAGTCTCATTTGAAACCTTTCAGATCATGTGTTATATATTGTGTTATTCCAAACTTGTGCTTTCTCTAAATCCAAAAAAAAAAAAAAAAATTGAACAAAAGGTCTGATAAAATATTATAAAACAAAGGGAATAGCATGTTTGAAAAAAACATGTTGATGTAAACCATTTTGTAATTTCAAAAAAATTAAAGAGGAGGTTAATAGTTTAATAAAAGGAAATTTGGAAAGACAATTTGCTGAAAAAAACACACATGTTTTTGGTTCTTCCATTTTTGATTTTTTTGCATCAAAGGATCTTTTCAAAAATGATGATGTGGAGCAAAAAATGTTTGTGAAGGACCTTGCACTTTTGATAGTGAAAAACCACTTGCCTTTATTAGTTTGTGGAAAATGTATGGCTAAAATATTTGGTATTACATTTGTGTTCTCATGTTTAATTTTCTTCTAGAATTTTTTTGTCACACAATTTTTTACATTACGTACAAAAAAAAACTAAGCAAACATAGGTTTTGCCTCAAATAGAAGAATGTTATTGTGCTACTGCCAATTTTGATCTCTAAATGTTATTGTGTTACTGCCAATTTTGATCTCTAGATGTTCAAGGGTGCACATTATGTGTTTGATATGGTTGTAATTTTTTGGGGATCTAATTGGAAGCCAAAGCATGTAACTCTTGGTCTATTTGAAATTGTTGACACCACATGATAGGCATTGGCAAGAAACTAGATTGGTCTTTTGAATATATATGGCTTTAAAAATAAGGTAATAATGTATGTTAAGAATGAGGGTTCAAATTTGAACACATTGACAACTGCATTAAAGTCTATTATGAAATGTGAAGCTTTAGATTTGAAGGAGAGCTTTCAAGGGACTTATTTCGAGCATGTTTTTTCCAAATATTGTCAATATGTTATCAATAATGAAAAAGTTTATAAGGGTTTCAAATATGTTTTTATAATATATATTTAAGCATATTCATGAAAATGTATCACTTGGCCCAAAAAAATCTAACAAAGGTTAGCAAGAATGGAATAAGGTTTGCATTGAAGTTGGTTTGAGGTGAAGAAAATTGAACATTTTAATGAAAATAAGTCCCTGTTGTTTTTCGACATTGTGTTTTTCGTTTGTTTTTTTGAAGTTTCTAGATTATTTTATTGATTTTTTATGTGTTTATATATATAGTTCCAAGAGGCATTGCAATTTAAAGCGGCCATTGTCATTTATTATATTCAACAAATAGTATTGAAGATTACTAGCCATGTTCCCTTCACCATTACCTTAACACATACATCAAATCATTGTTGATGTTTTATTTATGATTAGAAGTGTTTCTATTGTTGGCCATTGGTTTTTCTTATGCATTGCATGCAACAATTACTGTGACATTGAAATTTAGAAAAGAATGTAAAATTTAAACTAATATGAATAATTTGATGGATGATGGATCTATGTTGCTTTGGAATTATCATTGCTTACATCTAACACTAGAAAAAATAAATGAGGTTTTAGATGGATTTCTTTGATTTCTACAAAAATTTCAATAAAATAAAACCCATAATATGTTATCTTTAATGTTAAACCCAAGATTTAAAAGTCTCTAATTGGTTTCATCTATTATTGGTAAAAAATAAGGGGTTTCCATTATGGAAAAAATATGACAAATGGTCCTTATTTCCAATGCTTTTGATGCCACCAAATCTTACACCTTATGGTAGAATTTAGACCTATGGCAAGTATGCAAATTGATGAAGATTTTAATCTTGACATTTTTCAAATTTTATTTAGACCAATGAATTAACCAAAAAGTTAATGAATAAAAAGTTATAGATGTTTAGGAAATATTAGGTGCATGCAAAAGATATTAAATGTCTTTTGGAATGGTGGGAAAAACACAAGTCTCTGTTTTCAATTGTTGCATTTCTTGAGCACCATATTTTTGGCATAGTGGGATTTTATTTAAAAACTGAAAAGATATTTTCATTGCCTAGAATATTTACAAATTTGAAGAAATGTTACTTATAGTTAAATAATTGGATAATTTAATATTTATTAGTAAATACTAGCTCAATGATCCTAGGGCGAGTTGTAGTTCACCTTTTAGTTTGAGAAAATTGATTGAATCTGATGTGGCTCTATATATATATATCAAGGGGAATTTGAAAGAGATGAAATTTTGTGCTTGTAATTTCATCCTGAATTATATTGAATTTATTTATTTTGGTTATTTGGAAGCCTTGGATATTTAACAAATATTATATCAAGTAGGATATCTTTAATATTAAAATTAAACATTATATCTTTATATGATATATTAAATGGAAAACGAACCAAAAATAATGAATATTGATAAATTGAATAACTAGAACTAATGGATATTGAAAAAATATAATATTCACCCAAATTTGAAAAAAAAAAAAACCCTATGATCAACTTCTTGATATATATTACAAAATATTTATTTGATTTTTTTAAATCTAGGGAAATTTTATTATTTTTAATCATTGAATTTTGTGGAAAATTTTTCAATTTTTTTGCTACAGTGCATAAAATTTCACAAAAAATGGTTGAGCCAAAGTGATGACCATCCACAGGAAGATTTAGAAATATGGAAATAAAAAAATTGAAACATGCTTTTGATGTTTTTGGCTACCTTCTTTAACAATGAAACAATTTTGACATATTTTTCCCTTCCAATTCTATTCATTGAAAGCATCAAAAATCTTTTATTTTTAGCAATTTTCTTTATAAAAAGTTGCCAAGAATAAAGAAGTCACACCCCTATTGTTGATATGGTGGGTTAAGCCCTCTTTGTTTGACTCCTTCCTAAGGCATATCACCTCCCTACTTTGGTTTGACATTTTGTGATCATTATTACAATTGGGTTGATAAAGGTATGCAACATAAGTCCTTCCCAAAACCACAAAATTTCAACATGGATCGACTTATGTTGGGTGTGTATATCAATTGAATTTATCAACCTATTAAGGATAGGTTGTTTTCAATTATAAATAATTCTATGTGTTCACAAAATTTCAAATTTTATCATGTTCATAAACTAAATATCTATATACATTAAAATTTATGCCATCTATAATTAAATACAAAAGAATACTCTCCAAATACAAGGAATTCCCAATAAATAATAGAACCATGTGGCTAGGGAAAAAGGTTCTAGAATAATATGAGGTTATGTAATGTCAATTCAAAAATTACATAATTAAATATAACTCATACTTTCTTTAAAATATCCAAATATTATTTATATTTTATGATTTATCAAAGTCAGAAAATGAAAAATGAAAAATTTATTTTAAAAGATATTCAAATTGAAATATAATATATTTTTAGCATTGTATATTTAACCCGTGTCCCTACCTTTTGTGCCCTTTATTTGCCCAATGCCTTTATTGTCTGCTTCTATGTACAACAAGTGCATTAGATCAAATGAAACAATTAAAAATAAATTATATATGTTATTGTGAATCATCTTAATTATTTTTCATAAATTAAAAAACTTAAACTTTGATATTTCAAATTGTCACAATAGTTGCATTAGATTAAATAAAATAATTAAAAAATTGTTAATGTTCTTTCATTTATTTAATATCCATGTAAGTAGCCAAAAAAGGAGTAAGAAAGTTATGAAAAATAGGTTAATGTGCTTTTCATATCCATGAATGGAGTGAGATAATTAAGACTAATAATAATAATTGTGAAATATACCCAATAATTGTTTAAATAACATAATTACACCATTACATAATTAAAAGGCTTGAAGCCATAGACTTTGGATAAATCTAGAACATAAAATAATGATCATTGCAACTTGCAAGTTACACCACACTTGAGGGTGGTGGGGCGATGGTCTTGAGGGCATTAGCTTTAAGGTGTAACTCCAAAACACTTGACATTTCCAAAAAAACACACATTTGCAAACATAAATATTGATTAAAAAAAATTACTTGTGGTATTACATTAAAATTTATGTGTCATTTTTATGTCATCTTTCTTCAAAACTTCAAAGTTTTGATCCATAGTATGGAATAATACTAAGGACTATAAGTAGACAATAAAATAAGCAAGAAAAAGAACATATTATGGAAAGTTTAAAAGCTTGAAAAATTGTAGATTAATGATCTTGAAACTTGAAGGTGCATGAAATAAAAACGAGAAGGCCAAATATACTAATTGGGGGTGATAGTTAGGTGAACTAAATAAAGGAGCTATAAGGTGAAAACTACTATCATGTAAAGAAATTCAACTTGGAAAGAATTGGGGTGCACTTGCATATCCAACTAATGTGCTTAATGATGATGTAAGAAATTAATTTGTTGCATATGCATCTATGGCAAAACTACCAAAACTACTATTTAAATGATGATGAAAACTTGTTTTGCTACCAAATTTTGTTATTTAAAAAAATATGATTATCAATTAAACAATTTGACCAATTCCAACTTACACTACCATTTGGTTAAGTTGTCAAATGTTCAACCCTAAGAGTTGTATGCGTTTCAAATGTTTCAATGCAAAGAATGGTTTCATTAAAACATCAACTTCCATGTTAGATGTAAGACAATACTAAAAAAACATTTCCTTTGTTGTCATTTTATCTTTGACATAATGGTGGTGTATGTCGATGTGCTTGGTTCTTTTGTGGTGGACCAAGTTTTTTAATAACACAAGATTCCCTTAGCTATCGTTAAAAATAATTGTGGTATCCTTTTGTGGGAAACCTAATTCTTGCAACAACATTTTTAGCCACAATATTTTTCTAGTAGCAAATGAGGTTGCCATGTATTTTACCTCTATTGATGAAAGTGCCACAATTGGTTGTTTTTTACTTGCCCAATTCACGGTTCCATTTTTCAACAAAAAGGAAAACCTTTTCATGGACCTCTTAGAATCTAAATCTTCACCCCAATCTAATTTTGAATATGTTTTAAGAACCACCATTGTTGATCCATGTCCTGAGTATCGTAGCCACATATGTTTGTGCCTTGTAAGTATTTGGAAATTCTCTTAGTAGCTACCCACTATTCAATGGAAAGGTCATACATAAATCAACTAATTATGCTTATTACATTAAAAAAATTTGGTCGAGTTGCAACCGTTGCGTACATTAGATTACCCACATCTAATTCCTTTTATGGTATGCCTTTCATTTTAACAATTTATTTTAAGATCCTCGATGTGGTTGAAATCTGTAACTTACATCGATATCGAAAGGTGTAGACACATTTTTATAGTTTTCCATGCTAAAGTGTTTCAAGCTTTTTTCTATGTACTTAGGTTGTCCAAACCTAATCATTTTATGTTGCTGATTTATCAATATTTAGATTCCAAGAAAAAAAAGTAAATTTTCCTAAATCTTTCATTTCAAACTCTTGAGAAATATATTATTTAATTCTTCTAATGGCAAAGGATCTTTGCTAAAAAGGAGCAAATAATATACATACAATGCTAAAAACACATTTGATGATTCTTGGCTATCAAAACAATAGATGCTAAGATTAATGTGACACCTTTCAAACCCAAAACTCAAGAGGAAAAAATCTATTCTCTCATTCCAAACTCTTTGAACTTGCTTCAAGCCATATATGGCTTTCTTTAGTTTACAAACAAGCCCTTTACATTCATTGTTTTCATACCCTATTGATTGCATCATGTAAATGTCCTTTTCCAACTTTTGTTTAAGAACGTGCTTTTAATGTCCATTTGGTGTATCTCAAGGTCCAATGTGGTTGCTAATGTTAGTAGCACCTTAATGGAAATGAACTTTACAATAAGGGCAAAGGTTTTATGAAAATCTAGTCCTTTGGTTTGAAAAATCCATGTGTAACTAATCTTGCATGATATTTGTTAATTCTCCATTTGTTTTCCTATTTATAAGTAAAACCCATTTGCTCCTTACTACCTTCTTTCTTTATGGTAGTTGAATGAGATCCTAGGTTCCATTTTTCATAAGTGCACAATATTATTTGTTTGAAGCTTCTTTCCACTTATTCACATCTCCTCTTTTGAAAGTTTTTTGCCATATCAATGGTTCATCCATAACAACAATGCATGCATAATCAAGTAGTCATGAAGGTCCCCCCTATTATTCTAGATGATATCCTTTCTAGTACTTTGGGAGTTGCACCAACCTTCATAGGTGATATTGCAAAAATTAAAATTAGTAGGTTCACAAAAAATTGATTAGATGGGTTGATTACTTGTTTGTTAGTCATTTTTGGAATTGGAATATTTTCAAATGTAGCATCCTTATCAAAATTAAATTCATATTCTTCATTAAAAATTGTTTGTTTAGATTTCCTTTCCAATTAATTTTCTCCTTGTGAAATGATTCTTGCTCCTTCATTGAAAACATCATGACTGATGATTAGTTTTGATGTTTCCAAATCTATTAATTTATATGCCTTTGCATTTTGGTGGTACCAAATGAAGATGCACTTTATGCTCTTTGGATCCACCTTTGTTCTCATTTGACTTGGTTTGTGAGCATAAGTGTCACAACCAAATATTCACAAGTGGTTTATTGAAGATTTTTTCTCATTCCAAATCTCTTCACATGTTGTTCTTTCATTTGTTTTGTGGGGAAATCTTCCTTTTAGGTATGTGATAGTTGTTACAACTTTTACCCAATATCTTGGTCCTAAATTGCAATGTTAAAACATGCATTGTTCTGGCTCCATAATTATATGGTTCAATCATTTTGCAACTCCATTTTGCTACAACATGTACATTGTAAACATTTGGTGATGAATTATGTGCATCATCAAAAAAATTTGAAAACCTTTTGACATAAATTTGTTTGCATTATTGTTCCTTAGATTCTTCATCTTCTTTTTAGTTTGGTTCGTTGCAAGAACTTTAAATTCTTTGAATTTTGAAAAACATTTAACTTTTCTTTTCAAAGTGTAAATCATTTGTGAAAGATACAAAATACCTTATTCCATCAAGAGATGGTGTTTTGGATAGTCCCCAAACATCATTGTTGACAAGCCCAAATAATTTATCTACACATGATGTTCCTTCTTTTAGGAAATTTTCCTTGTGTTGTTTGCCTCGCACAAAACTTTCACAAAAGGTGAGCTCTTCTTATTTATTTTTGTTAATGTTTTCTATAGGATTGCTTTGTAACAAAAGTTCCATGTTTTCTATGCCTAGATGACCCAAGCATTCATGCCACAATTGGACACTATTTGATTACTTAGAAAGAGTAAGGTGAACATTTTTTATCTCTAGGATTTCATTTCACATGGCAATCAATATAGACAATTTTTTTGAATGCCAAACCCAACTACTTCTTTCAATTATTTGTGATGATGCATTTTTTTCTCTTTGAACTCAACATGTCCTAGTGAAGTTGCTTTAGTCATAAAAAAAAGGTTTTTGCCAATTTAAGGACATGTAAAACATTAATGAAAACAACATCAACATTATTTTCTCCCATTGACATCAACACCTTAATATTCCCCCTCCCAATAGCTTCTTGGGTGGAATTATCCCCCATGTAGATCTTGATGGGTGAAATTGTTTCATAATCTCTAACCCATTTCCGCTCATGAGACAATTGTGTGGAAATATTAGAATTTACATACCACATTGTGGACCCTAATAGTGTGGGCAAAGAAAATATGAAAGCTTCAACAATAGCCTCATTGTTAGTTTCAACAACATTATTCTATTCATTTTTTAAAAAAAAATTCTCTTTTTTTGCACTTTCATGCCCAATGGCCAACCTTTTTACAACAATTACAAATATCTTCTGACTTGTTTATATTGTTCTTGGATTCTGATTTTCTTTGAACTAACATGAATGCATATTCGGAAATTGATGTAAAAGACCCAAACTTCTCTTCCCTCATTTAATAACCTGGTTGCTATGACCTCCCACGTTAATTTTTAGGGTCAATGGATTCTAACAACTTTAGAAAGGTGAACTTGTAGATTTCAAGCAAACTCATCAATAAGACCATGACCTTCACCTTAGGAAGAATGGGTGCCCCAATGGTGTCCAACTCTTTAACCATTGCTCCAAGCTTGTTTAGATGCTCCTCCATCATGTTATTTAAACTTATCTAGGAGGTAAAAAACTTCAGCATTAAAAAAAAAAAAGTTGGTCAAGCAATTATTTAGATATTGTTTCACAAAGCTTTTGAAATTCCTTTAGCGATGGTTTCTTTTTTCATTGCAATTAATTATTTATCCAACAAACTTTGTATGATGAGATTAAGAACTCAACTTTCTCTCTTTGGGTAGGTGGATAGTGTGATCGCATCACGCTCACTTGGCTTTACTTTTTTCCCATTTATTAAACCTCGCAAGTTTTTAGCTGTCACCATTGTCTCCATCTTAAACTTCCAAAACATAAAATCTTTTTTTTGCAAATTTGTCTACATACTCAAATCATGGGCCCATAACCTATGAAACTTCAAAGTCCCAATCCATAATATGCAACATGACTAAGACTACAAGTAGACAATAGAATAAACAAGAAAAATAACGTATTTTTGAAAGTTTAGAAACTTGAAACATTGTCACTAGTATAAAACCCATCTTTTTTAACTAAAACATTTTCAACTAGATGTGATTTGCAACTATGTTGCGACTAGAATTTTTTTATTTTAAAATTGAATAATGGCAATTACCAATGAAGTTGATTCATCAACTAAATTGGTATATAGTTGAAAGTAGTTTTCAATTAGGTGGTGTATTGCCGAATATTCCATATTCTTGGCATCAACAATGTTTATAAATTGAAATGCCTACTATATTGGTAAATAATGAAAAACATGTCTTGAGTAAAAGGTCATTCTTGAAATATTCTTAACATTTAAGGTTCTTTAGTTGACACATAGTTAAGATGTTAACCAATGTTCAACTATTTTGGTGACACCATCAACATATGCATGGATGATAAAATGTATTAAAAGATGGATGAAATGTAATTTCATTTCCAACTATCTTTCAACTCAATTAAACATCTAATAGGTGATTTTACTTTTATACATATCGTATATGTTAATATTTATGCAAAAAATTTGGTAACATTAAATTACATGAAAATTTATTTATACAAATAGATAGTTATGTGTGACATGATTTTTGTAATGCATATAAAATTTGAATAAATTCTCTTGAATATAAATTAGTAATTTAATCTTGTATATGTTCATACATGTAATATTTGATTTTTATGTAGACCAAATTTAGTTTATGATATATAATTGATGATAATTAAAAATTAAAATTCTAATGGTCATTCATTTATTTTCATGTGATAGTTTAATATTTATTAAAAATTATGATCAAAATTCATTAAACATTAAATTACATGTAATTTATTTGCAAAAGTGAATGGTTATGTATGATATAATTTATTTTTTATGCATTCAAACAATAGTATTCAATTTTCAAATATTAGTTAATAATAATGCACATGTTCAATATATATAATTTCTATTTTTGTGTAAATCAAATTTAGTTTTCAATATATCAAGTGATGATATATAATTAACTTTTTTGTGGAACTCTAATGTTTATTCATTTTTATACATATGATAACTTTATATTTGTTCAAGATTTTATCAAAATTCATTAAACTGAAATAATTTTTAAAATAATTTTTTTGTAGGATAAAAATAATGATAATAATAAAATTAAACTAAAGTATAAGTTTAAAATATTGTGTATTATAATATTAATTAGACTAATATGTTTGTTAATGGGGTTTTCTATTACCTTGATTTTGAAATTGATTTAGGAACATAACAAAATTGAATAGGTTTTGATGTTATTCTTCAACAAATTTTGTGCGGTAGTTTGTTTATGTCCATTATCAGAGTATTCCAATATATTGCAATAATTTTATTATTTTACTTCATAAACAAAGGGGTTTCCTCTTTTTCCTAATTGAAGGAAACAACACAAAAACATGTCCGAAACCAAAAAGTTGTCCAATGTAAGTATCAATGTTGTTGTATACATTGGTATTTTTTTTTGTTTTAACAATAATTAAGTAGTATTAGATGAAACATTGGTACTAAATAGTAAACATTATTTTTTCGTCTTAAATTCAAATTTTGGCTACTTGTTTATTTAACCACCTATTCTACCTTCTACTACTAGTTTTGTTAAAAACTACATGTTCACTTATCTACAAATCTTTTTTTAATTAACAATGTTTAACACATGTAATGATAATTATTTATATAAATTTAATGAAACATAATTAGAGTTATTTGAAATTGATTTAATTTTAACTATTGGTCTGAATATATTTTCAAATTATTTATTTCATTATTATTTTATTTTAGACTAAATAGTAATAATAAAAATAAAATAATAATAATAAGCATAGTTAGTACGAACATCTAATACATGATTATAAAATTTCAAAATATATATTTCTTTTAGCACTATTATATTTACTTCAATTTTTATTATTTTAATATATATTAGATTAATTTATAATAATTATAAGAAGTTAAATAATAATACAAATAATAATAGTTAAATAGTAACATAGCTTACATTAGCTACAATAGTATTATTTATGTCATTTTTATATAATTTATTTAAAAATTAATTAATTAATATATCTAATGAAATATTTATAAAAATAAATTTAAAATAAATAAATAAATGAAAAAATATTTTTATTATAAAATTTTAATCAATTATTAAATTATGGAATTAAAAAAATTTGTTGAATATTTACTATAAGTAATTAGCACAATCAACTAAACTTAAATTAGGTAAACTATTGGTTAAGGTCTAGGTTTAATTACATTAAAATTAGGTTGTAAATTAGTTGCAACTAATTGAATTGTAATTATGTTATTATAGTTTGCAACTAAGGTAAAATAATTAACAATCATACATTCAAGTCATTAAAGAACTTTAAATCTTAAAACATCCTTTCTTTGCTTTTTAAATTCAAAATGATGTTTTAGAGTTCAACTTGGAATAGCCATGGGCACTTAAATGTGTCACACTTTGGCCTTGTCATTTACATTAAAATGGATCTGAAGGCAAAAGAAAAATTATGGAAACTCAAATATTTCACCATAGCAAAAATATAATCTTCAAAAAATTCTCTAAAAGAGACCAAAATCCTTCAAGATGTTATAACACTCTAACTAATCTCAAGTTTCAACACAAGACAAAATATCATCTTTCAAAAATCCTCATACAATATCCTTGCCTACTGCAAATAACTGATAACTTAGAGAAACAAGCACCTGCATGCATGAAATGATAAACCCTCAGATCACAAATTTGGTGCAACATTAAAGCTCAAAATGTCCAATCATATTGCATATAACATCTAGCAAATCCAATCATCACTTACACTCTGTAGAATTTCCACAGAGGACAGCTACCAAACTGGTAGCCTGCTAGCAGTAATTCCTTCACTGCTGCTGCATCTCAGCAATTACAACTGATAACAGGCTAGCTGTTGGCAGCCCCACTCTGCATAAACACTATCTAATTCTTGTCTGTTTCAAGCATAGTTATCATAGGAGGTGTGCCATCCCTCTCCAGTATTCTATGCACCTTTGTAATACTCATGTTTCATGGAGTCAGCCATCTCAATGGCTTCATTCTTTTCAACCAAGATTCAGCCAACCCCTCATTCATGACAGTATTTTGAGATCAACTCACAATATAATTTGTCAGACTGGGATTTGTTTTTGAATGTCACACATATTAGCCATATAATAAGTGCTACACTCTTGCCCCCTCCCAATTGAAGTGCAATCCACACTGATCATGTCCTTCATTTGATTGGCTCCATATTCTGGGCATTCTGGGCTTAATCTTCTTACCTCCAGGATAATCAGATCAGGGATCACCTGCTGTGTACATCCATGAGATCACTGAAAGAGAAGTGCACTTGATGTGCAGACTATGCAGTTGCACTAGCAACCAAATCCATGAAGATAAACCATTTCCAGATGTAGAGGCTGCAACTCCACATTGAGACAGGAATCTGGGCTTACCTGTGTGATAAGTACAGTAGAGAATAACTTGATGGTAGCAATGCAGTGATGGGTGGACCTATTATCTACAAAGTATAGTATCTCAATGTACTGAATGAACTGGAAGCAGATCCACATATTACTGTTGCTTTTCTATTCCAGCTTCTTGCTTGCCTGTGATGGAAGATCAAAAGTTCATGAATTGCTTCTGGGGCAAATCAATACGTCAGTCAAGAAGTCAAATGTTTTCCTGCTCATTAAAACTGAAACCAGCACCAGAGAAAATCAATAAATTCCTCAGAAAGGAAACTAGAGCAAACCCATTGCTTAATGAATGTTAGGCCATCCGACCACCTGCGAAAACAGACTCCACAAAATGGACAATGACAAATGACAGGACCCCTGTCAAGAGAATATGAAGACCAACCTGTGGCTGGAAGGTGGTCGAATGATGTTCTGATCAGGCCTTCAACAACAATCCCTGCCAAAATTTCCCCAGAAACACTAACTGTCTTACTAACAGAAGCACATCAAAGAGTGTCCCTCTCATTTCCCAACCCTTCCTTGGGATACAAAGGAGGTTTCTTCTCCTTTTTACTCTTCCCCTTTTTCTCTCGCATTCGTTTCTTTTTCTCCTCCATGTCTACCCACAGGTAGTCACTGGGAATTAGGAATGGATCGGCTTCCTCATCAAGCTGCTCCTCCAAACCACTCAGGGTACCTTCCTTTGCCAAATTCTGTGACCCTCTGAGCCAATAAAGCCAGGACCCATTTGTTGCTGCAGTAGGCACCTCTGCTACTTTTGCATCCTGAAAATGCCGTGGGCTAGAGAGGGGAGTGGAAAACTCCTCTGACGGTTTCATTTCCTCAAACTTAGTAAATGTGACAACAACTCTGATGGTGGGGACCACTGGAATAGCCACCTGCCAATTGCGAAATCCACTTTGTCACTAAGCTATGAACTATGCACAGCTTGTCAGTTAGGGTGTGTTCATGAGAATCAAAACAAAGAGACCAAAGAAAACAATTACATTTGAGCATCCAACAGACCTTGACAGGGAACGATCCTGCAGGCAGCTTGGTGGTAAGGAGCTCCCGCAGCCGGCGCACAGCCTTGACCTTGTTTGCCAGAATATCTAGAAGTGGCAACAATTCCTCTGTCTTCAGAGGGAAATCATGTGTCAACCAAAGGATAGGTCTCAATCCTTTCTTGTACTCACTCTCTGAGGTGGCCTCAGACCTTACTGTACTTCGACGAGCCTTATTTTTCAATAACTCTTTGTGAGTGCTATTTCTAGGGCTACTGTGGCTACTGTAACTGCTACTGTGCAAGTTGGTTCCCTTTATCTCCTTTCCCTTTCCCTTGGCTAACAAAAGACCATCAACATTAGAAGCTCTCCTGTCCACTGGTACCCGGTTCTCAAAAGAAGAAGTGAGTTGGCTGTCAACAGACCTCCGACCATCAACAGGCCTTCTTCTGTTCACCTGCTTCCATTGGCTTTGACTTTCTGGTGCTGGACGTCCTGGGCTCTGGTTGGCCATTCTAAAGGTCTCACTACCAGAGCTGGATGCCTCGGACTGCTTATCAGACAGCTGTCCATTTGATTTGACTGCCTCCAACTTTTTAGCATCCTCTCGCTTTAAGCTTTTCTTCCCCCAACCAAACCAATGCCCTTTCCTCTCCTCTTTCACAAAACCCGGGGATTCCCTGCTTCCATTCTGATTAGGTGTCTGCCGAAGATCAGAATCATCATCTGGAAACCCATACTCATACTCCTCTGTCCAGTAGTCAGAGCTTCCATTCTGGATGCCTTGATCATGCCTTCCCACACCATGTGAGCCTTCATCTCCATTCTCTACATTGTCAGATTTCAGGACAGATTCAAGCTGCTCCTTCTCTTCTGCTGTCAGCAGATTGCTGTAGTCTTCTTCAGCCTCACCTTCTTGCCTGTCACTTTCAACTGCAAAGAGCTCCTCATCTGTCATCGCTCCAGGAACTCTTCTAGACCTTACACTCACCTGTACATGAACCAAATTGGCATACATTTTGGAAACCAAAATATAAGCTCACTATAACAGTACATAAAACTCACAGTGCATTCCTCACTTAATCAGATTCTTCCACATTTCCAGACCATGTTTAGCTCCAGAGAAGTCCACATAGATTTGACTTGAAAGCTAAGAACAAGAAAGACCAACCTGCACATTGTGCATGTCATAAATCTTGGCCTTCCAGGAACCAACCATCTCTGTTTTCTCTTGGCGCCTCCAAGTGGTCTGGGCCACAAGTTCTGCCTGCATGACATCAATGCCTGTCACAGGCAGCCTCTTTCAGCCATTTCACATGAACACAACAAACAGCCTTGTGTGCTTGCATACACACTGGCA
>Ga0116231_10004084_pt1 | contig 29754 bp, 26 predicted proteins | sample S1TSphgellanicum_2_FD_89695 | JGI IMG/M metagenome (GOLD analysis project Ga0116231, IMG submission 89695) | Host-associated microbial communities from peat moss isolated from Minnesota, USA - S1T2_Fd - Sphagnum magellanicum MG | ecosystem: Host-associated > Plants > Peat moss > Unclassified...
AGGGCTTCATGGTTTGGGAGGGTTGAAGATGATAAACAAACAAAACAAAGAAACTACCTTCCATCATAGATAGATTATGAGCTCATAACTAGACTAAAACCCTCATCTCTTCCAACTCACTTTGAGAATGAGAATTGTTTTGCATGGCTAACTACCCTACATTCAACTAAGAGCTAGAATTGGCGAAAGCCTATCCCCTCCCTTCAATTAATAGCTGTAGGGTGCACTCCAAAGTCCAAATGTGTTGGCGAGCAGCGAAATTCTTGTCATGTCTTTGGCATTATGCCTGACTTAGTGGTACTGTCAATAGCTTGTTATTTGGGTCTGCTATTAGACTTACCCATAAAGTCACCCTCTCTTCACCCTCTTTTTCACCCCTATCCCCTCTTTTAGTGGTAACCACAAAGTAAGGAAATTTTATTAAATCTCAGTATGAAATGCTGAAACTCAGCATGAAACTCAGCATTTCATGCACAAGGTTCTAGACTAATTATAGTAATTGTACAGGTTGGAGCAGTGAAGTTACCATAGTATCTTTATCATTTCGACATAAATTAAATTGTTTTTTATTTTGTCAACTGTTGAAATTTTATTTATTATTTGTGCTGAAATTTTAATAAAATAAAAAATCTCAACTGTCGACCTCCCAGGACAGTGACTTAAAATTGAGGCCATCTAAATACATTAGATTGTTCCACAACAATGATGAGACCTTGTTTATTATTTGATATAACCATTACCTGTCAAAAATTTCAAAATTAAAAAATCAAGTGGCGAAATTAAGATTTCAAATTTAATTAAATATTCAACAGTTTGTTGCCTAAATGGTAAAGGTACTATGATATATGTAACAGCAGTGGAGGCGCTCACGAAAAAAAGGAAAGACAGGATGAAACTCAGTTTATCACCAAAATTGGTTGAAAAACTAGTTTGGGTCCTAGTTATCTGGTTTTGTCAAATTTTCATTCCTAGTTACGCGTTTGATGGCCTATTATGCTGAAACTGGCTGTTCTCCCCCCCCCTTTTCTTACCCTAATCACCTGACTTTACAGATAAGCCATTGTGTTAAAACAAATTATTAAAGTGATTCTAAGTCTTACAAATTTGGCAAGGCTCAACAATTAGGTTTAAAGAATTCATAGCCATGCCGAATGATCAATTCAGCATGTGAATTAAAGAATTCACACCTGTGTTGAAAGTTGATTCCATTGTGAATTAGTGGATTAAAAGGGAGAATAAGACCTAATGGCTGTTAACACTTGAAAAAGGGCCCTTTTCATCTGATTCTGCCAAACGCAACCCAAAAAAAAGGCTTGGTGCAGGTGCCATAATCAACTACAGAGGGCCTGTTTTCCAATACATTGAGGGTATTACAAAACACAGTGGGGGGGAAGGAAACCACCCAAAAAAAAAAAAAAAAACAGCCAACTCTGAGGGATCATGGCTAGCCGGATTTGGTCTCAACAGGAGAAATTTATAATGTTTTCAACCAACAAAAAGAATTGAGAAATCTTTATTTGTTTTGTTGGCTCTTGATTTTGAGTGGAACTTTTGGTTCTAATAATTTTTTTAGATTTTTTAAAGAAGGCTTGACATTAGCAAAAAAATTAACCTCTGGTCTGAACAATATCTCAAAACCTGTACCTGAACAAACACATTGATTTTTATTGTGATGGTACAAGTGTGTGGATGTGGCAGCCCTGCTTCCTGGAATCCGGCTCTTGCTGATGTCTGTCTGAGTGAGAGAGCAGCTTACTCATCAGAGTCGGCTGCTGTATGTACAGTACAGGGTCTATTCTCTAGTACATTTGTGGGAGTTGCCTCCTTCCCCAACTACACTGTTTCTACAATGTTTTTGCAGTCACGCTAGTTTAACAACTGTACAAGTTGTTGGCATTCCTAACCAATTTCAACTACTACGAATATCATATATATTAATTCACTTGGTCTGTCTGTGACAGTGACTCCGGACGGACAGTGGCCACGGACAGTTGTTTGAAAAGAAAAGTTTTAAAAAAAACCAAAAACATCAACCAAACATTGTTGAAATAACACACCTGTGCATTATGCACAGGTTCACACTAATTCAAAATAAAATAGGTAATTAGTTGACACTGAAATGTTGAACTTGCCATGGGTATTTGTGACACTCATTCAAGATGGGCTTCAACAGTAGTTATAACTTGTTGCTTGGCTGAGTGTCTTTCTTTCTATCAGTGTAACATGGAACCCCTCTATCTTTACAACTCAGTTTCCAAACAAAAATAATACCATTTGTCAAAACAATGAATGAACAATGCAGTACACAAACATGAACTCACAGTGCTCGCTCGCTCACTCGCTTGTGCCTTATGATATGGTCCACTTCTAGAAATTTTTTTAACATGCAAGACCCACTGGTTTGACCTTCAACTGACATTTATTCATATAACCATTATATGAATATATATGTATATACATACCCAATCTGATAACCAAAGGGGGTTCAGTTCAAAATCTGATACCTGCCAAACACTGGTTCAACTATAAAGACCAGAGAGAAAATTTCTAATGTAAAACAGATGCATGTTATAAAACTGTAGTTTCCTGCGGGCAAAAGGCACAAGATCTTCTTATGATTGAAAAGGCAAGATATTCTGATTTGTTGTGACTTTGTTTGTCTGAGGGTGGGGATTTTTGGTTTTCCTGTCTGCCAAGTGCCTCATAAAGCCCTGATCCTAGGATATAGCCCCGATCCTAGGGTTTTAACCCTACACTTAAGCCAATAACAGTTTAAAATTATAGACAACAGAGTTATCTGTAAAGTCTCGCGATTAGGGGGCAAGAATGACCACAGTGAAGCAGCACCCACCAGCGCACCATGAAGGATGAATGGTGAGTGATCAGGAAACAGTTTTCTGTTGGGTTCCAGTTCCCTAGCTAACGTTGGTGGTTAACTCAGTTACTTTTTTTTTCTACCTGTGGGTTGTTAGTAAGTAGGTAATAAAAACAGTCCTTAGCTATGTATAAACCATCAACTTACCTGGAAGTTGTCTGTTTTCTTACCTATCTGCCTATATATGAGACCTACTTTCTATTGAATTGGTTACCAAGATGAAACCGTACATTAACTCAGTTGAGGTTCATCTGCAATTGAGTAATAACGGACATCCAGTGGATGGTGGGCTGGCGGGTGCTGGTTTACAGTAGCCGGCGAAAACAGCCAGTTTTGGCATAATAGGGCATCAAACGCATAACTGGGAATGAAAATTTTCCAAAACAAAATAACTGGGACCCAAAGTAGTTTTTTCACCAATTTTGGTGATAAACGGAGTTTCAGCCTGTCTTATCTTTTTCGAGAGCGCCTCCACTGCTGTTCCATATATTTTCATTGCCCTTCCTGTACAATCCCTATAATTCGTCTCGAACCTTGTGCATTAAATGCTCAGTTTCAGCATTTCATACTGAGATTTGACAAAAATTTCCTTACTTTGTGGATACCACTGAAAGAGGGGATAGGGTGAAGACAGGGTGAAGACAGGGTGACATATTGAGGATTACTCTAATATGTCATGAAGTTCCACAAGAAAGAATTTCACTGTTAGTTCACACTAGTAACCTAGTAAATCTAGTAGAACATTCCTCAGAATGTGGGACCAATTGAAAACTCCATTTGTTGTTCTGTAGTCTCTCTCCCCAGCAGTTGGAAGCAGAGCAAATGAAGGAAGCTACTGAAATGTACACTGGGACCGCATCCATGATGCCATAACAGAATATGTTTGCCAAATCTTCAACCTTTTTTTCTTGCTCTTCACGGCTTCTAATTGCTTCTCTCCCAAACAAGAAGGCTGAATGAAGTCTTGGTGTAGGTTAGCACCCCAGATGAGTGAGGCATTCCCAGGAATGCCCCCCCCTCTGATGGTATTACCCGGCCCCTAAAGACATATGAGAGTTTTTATTTTTATTTTTCCATGTGATACTTGATGACCCTTTTTTGAAATGCCTGCCTTTTGCGGATGGATGAATCCTCAAATTTTAATTTTAATTAGTTAATTAATTAATTATATGTGATGTTTGTCAAGTGACAATCATCCATAAGGACATTTAGCCAAATTTGACAACAGTCAAAATATGAAATCTTAAAGAGCCTTTTTTCATGAGTGTTGGGGATTTTTGCCGATTTTTTTTTTTCAAAAAAACAGGGAATTTGCAACAAATTTTGTTTCTCTGCAAAAGGTAAGAATTACATAACATCCATGGGGATAAGCATTCCAGTATTTAATCTTCTCCAGGTCCACCTGTGAATGGAAGGAGTTTATGAGCAGGTAGAACTGACAGATTATGTCCAGGATACACAACCACCAATGAACATTATGGAACGTAATCTGCTTTTGGCTAACTAGTTTATTCCCAGACCCACTTGCTGTTTCCGTCTTACCAAGAAATGTGAGAAAATAACAGGGTGGCAGGCAGATTATGGGATATAATAATTAGTACCTAGCAAATTTGCGTAAAACCAAAAGAGCCGGCTCTTCGTTGGTGCGTCGTTTTATAATCAGTACCTAGCAGATTCTGCGTAAAAGCAAAAAGGCCGGCCCTTCATTGGTGCGTGTCTGTTTGGTCAGGCTTCTAGAGACCTTGGTTGAAGGCCGGCCCTTCGTTGGTACGAGTCCGTTTTGTCGGGCTCTAGAGACCTTGGTTGAGGACCGGCCCTTCGTTGGTGCGTGTCTGTTTGCTCAGGCTTCTAGAGACCTTGATTGAGGACCGGACCTCCGTTGGTGCCTGTCTGTTTTGTCAGGCTTCTAGAGACCTTGGATGTGGGACCCGTCGAGGGGTCGTCGCCTTCCCTTCCCTTTCCTATTCCTCGTTTTTCGTCCGTTTCGTGTCGTCTTGCAACCTGCCGCTGCAGCAGTAACAGCAGCAGCAACTACACTCTCTTCCTCCCTTCCTTTCTCCCGCCCCCAATAAAAAGGAGATCCGTTCCTTGCTTTTCCCTGTGAAACCGCACACCTTCGAGCTTTGCTTTTCATGTCTGGATTTCCTTTTTCTGTTGATACCAAAAAAAAATCTCTTCACTGAAACACTCTTTGCCTAGGTTTGAGGGTCTCTGTCCTGTTCGCTCACTGCAAAGCTCTCCGATCTGAACTCCACTGCCGGATCCTGGTTTTGTGAGAACTGGAGGAGGATTCTAGATCGCGCTTTCTTGGATTATTCTCAAAGAAACGTGATTAATCTTTTTGTTTGGACAGTGATTTTTGTGTGAACTCTCGGGTTTCTTGTTAATTGTATTTCGAAGAAGAACTTGAGAAGTAAGCCCTAAACTTTGCTTGACACACAGAATAGCAGCACTTGCAATAACTCCATCGGTGTTCACAACAGCAGAAGAACTCGATCCGGAATCAGTGTCTTTCTTTATTCGATCCTTTGCCTCTTTAGCAGGGACAGTGTGAGATTCTTCTTCTGTTGTTGCTGGACCAGACGTAGAGTCTAGAAAGAGAACTAGTTTTGTAGCAATTGTGAAAGTCTTGGAGCAGAGCAAGGATCATGGATTGTTCAGTAGTAGCGAGGCATTCTTGTAACGGATCAGACAAAGTTCCACAGCGAATGGATCTGCTGTGCGATCTTGTCGAGGAGCTCATTCCGGGGCTTCCGAATGACGTCGCGTTCCAGTGTTTGCTTCGGATTCCTGTTCAAGCGCATCCACAGCTGCAACGAGTGTCGCGCAAGTGGCGCGAGCTTGTGAACAGCCCGCAATACTACGAAGAGCGCAAGCGGGAAGGGACGACAATGCATTTCTTGTGCACGCTTCAAGCTCTCCCTCATCAATCTCCGGATCTCAAGCACAACAGCAGCAGCAGTCCAGCAGAGAATTCTTCTTCTTCCCCAGTCTTCGGGATCAGTGTCTTCAACGCAAAAGACAGAACAACGTGGGAACGCTTACCGCACATTCCCGATCATCCGAACGGGCTTCCTCTCTTCTGTCGACTGGTAGCAGTGAGCGGAAATTTGCTGGTCATGGGAGGATGGAATCCCGCTACTTGGGAGACACTGCGATCCGTTTACTTGTACAATTTCTCGTCACGAACATGGCGCCGAGGCGCAGACATGCCAAGCGATAGATCCTTCTTCGCTTGTGTAGCTCTCGAGGGTTACGTCGTCGTCGCGGGGGGACACGACACTACTAAATCGGCACTCGCTACAGCAGAGGTTTACAGCGTGGAAAAGGATGAGTGGAAAACTCTTCCCAAGATGAGCGAGGAGAGAGACGAATGCACAGGCGTCGCTCTCGATGGCAAGATCTACGTAATCAGCGGGTACTCCACAGAATCGCAAGGGCAGTTTGTGAAGAGTGCTGACATCTACGATCCTGTAAGAAGAACCTGGACGAGAATCGAGAACATGTTGGCTATGGCGACGGACAGTAGTACTACATCAGGTATCTTCACAGTTCTGTCAGGGACACTCTACACTCTGCAGGACCACAAGACGCTTCTCTCCTACTCCACAACCAAGAATTCATGGTCGAGTGTGGCGACATTAGAGCATCAAATGTTCTCTTCACAGGGCTGCTGCCTGGCTGCTGTTCAAGACTCCCTGGTTCTTCTTACTACCGCTTCTGCATCAAGCAACAACAACGAGGAAGATCATCCAGCTTACAAAACGTTTGTTTACAAACCAGCAGCATTGGTGCAACAGGAAACCGTGACGGCTGCAGCCGGTTACGGATCAAGAAGAAGCATCAACAACACTTCTTGTGCATGGGAGGAAGTGCAGAGCAATGATGGGTTCGTTGGAGCAGCTCAATTTGCATGCGCAGTGGAGGTTTAAGGTCGGTCTCTAGAGATTTTTTTTTTCATCCTCAATTTTGTTCTTGGCAATAACAACAAATCGAACCACAACACTTCCAAACAACTCTCAGGCTCTCTGAGATTCTCAACTCTCTACTCCACGTGTCTGGATCATGCTTCTGTGTCTTCTTGTGTTGTAGGTACTCAGTTTTTAGGGTTAGGGTTTTACTCAGTTTTTAGGGTTGGGTGTATAATATGGATATACTGAGCTTTTTGTGTAACCAATGAAGTGAAGCCTTTTGTGAGAGAATTGGGAATTGACAGATATAGCTCTTCTAGAAGACATGTGTGGTAAAAAATCAATCACCATTTTTGTGTACCTACATATCAGGCAGATTTGCTGCCAAATTGTTTTGTCAATGATTGTATATTTGTAAAGAAGCAAATTTATTTATTTTCCAGCAATGAATTGTAACAAGTTTTGTGCTAACTAAAGCAATTGTTGAAATGTTGTCCAGAATCTTGTTTGGCTTCTTTTTCTTTCTTTTTCGTTTCCTTATCTGAAACCCATTTTTAATGTAAGGAAGAGGCTTTCACTCATGATAACTTTTTTCAAAGAACATTTTTTTGGTGAAAGAAAATGAAGAATCTGTTAGAATATTGGAGAATGTGTTTACTTTCCAAAATATGGAATCTTCAAATTTGATTAATTATTCAACAAACATGTGTTGAAGCTGCTACCCCTGTACTATTATGGACCATACACACCATTTGCAAATCCTCTCGTACGTTGGCTAAACAACCCAAGCCCTCAATGCACATCTTTTAACCTTGTTAGAGCAATTCCACCAGTGACCAGCGGCTGCCCTGTAACATTATTTATGACATTTAGTACGCACTTTAGTTTCTCCCCCATCCCCACCCATCAACTTGAAAAGATGGATTGTACAAAGTGAGAGACTACTTATCTCTCACCACCTGGGCCAATCATTGTAGTTGGCCAATGAGAAACAATCATTTATTTGTGAAGACAACACACATTGTTGGTACAGGTGCCCTTGCAGGGCACTGCGAATCTGTGCACTTTCACCAAGCCAATGAAGATTCACAGTGTATTTCTGTACATATTCATCCAACATGCCCAATTTCCTCTTGGTTGCCCTTAGGCATGACCTAACCGAATGCAAAAAGGTTCAAATCCTATTAATATGAGGCGAGAAAAAGGGTGGATCTGAGGGGTTAAGTGCAGTGATATTCTTTCCCATTTTCTGATGTTACGTCATTGGCTAGCAGGGCTTTAGCATTAAATGGCAACAAGATTTTAGAACATGCCTACATGGTAAAAAAATTAGTTTTAAAAATGCTATCAAATTAAAATTAGAGTTCAAATGTTATGATTTTCTATTTTTAATTCCAAATTTTGAAGATTTATCTCAGATAAATGGACAATATTGCCCCAACGAAAATTCATTTCTAGTTTTATTTTTCACATTTTGACGAAATTTTGCACCCAAAAAAATGCCAATTATGTGTGGTGTAAAACAATTTTTGACGACTAGTTAATTCACATAAATGTAAGGGAAGTCATTGAACATTCAAGGACTCGGAAAGGTGGGGTTGCATTGGTCATCATTCGTTTGGACATGGTGTCTAAAATGAAGTTGTGGCCCATTTATGGGTGCACCCATAGGCTGTTTTAGACACCATTCATATCAGTGAATTGTGAGGAACAAGCTATCTATGCATGTTTATGTGGTTAACAATTGGAAGCTCTCATCCTACTATACTCATAGAGGGTGGACAAATTAACCTTTTATAAATTCATAGCCACAATTGTGGGGAGTCCCCAAATTTCGGTGGCTTGAATGAGTTTCATGACCTTGCTCACAAGTTGGTGTATTTCAAGGTTGATGGAGTCATAGTATCTCAAGGTGTGAAAACAAGGGTGAACACCTTTTTTGTTCAAAATTTTGCTCCATACACAAGTGGTGTGTGTTGCATGGCACATCACACAAACTTGGTTGTTCAAACCTTAAATTATCTTTCCTTGGTTTTGATGATTGGAAGCCTCTTTGTTGGTATTTATAACTGCTTCTCACCCAAAGTGACATCTTGAACTTTATAACCTAGTTTAATTGTTGCAAGCAAAGGGCAACAAAATCCTTAGGAACATCAAAACATGCTAGATATCTATGTTATCATTGGTGAAGAGGTCATGAATGAGTACAAGCTTTTGATTGTCAAGATGGTAGTAGACATTGCTACCATTGACAATGCAAAAACAAATTATGAACTTGTATGTGATGGAGACAGATTGCTCAATTTAGCTTATGTGTTGTTGCTTTTAGAAGTGGACTATGAAAGTTTGCACAAGGGTGTGATAGTTTCATTTGTGATTCTGTTTTTGCTCTTAACTCTATGAAGTAGACTTGTTTATCATGTATTATGATGTTCAAAAGAAGTATTCACCAAAGCAATTTTTCTTGTTTGTTGAGCTTGTTGAACACATCAATGGTGGGCTATGCTTGATTTGGTGGAAAGAGCCTTCCATCAAAATTGACTATGTTGGCTTCTATGTGTGAGGTAGATTTTATATGCTCGATATTACCAATCACATCACTAGAATGATAAACCTTATGGATAGGGAAACTTGGTCAAATATTGTATATTCTATGAAAAAACAATGTTTTGAGGGTGCTATTGGTTTGATAGTAGAATTTGAGAAGTGTTTTTCATTGCAAAAACTAAGTGGCATCAAAATTGTATACCTACAATATTGGTTGCCCACTTTGGGTTTACAAAGGCCTTGGGAGCTTTTGGAAAGCTTGTGGGGCCACCATTAAACCTTCTCCTACTTTTTCAACCTCTAGGTATTTGAAAATCACAATTCAAAGTTAGAGTCAAACTACCATGTTGCCTCCACATGATTGCAACTTGCCTACAAAAATTGTTGGAAAGGCTTGCATCAAGTGTAATTCCAAGCCAACACCTTATTGAATGCTACTTCAAGTTTGTGAAACTATGCATGGTGATAGTTTTGAGCAACATGGAGGACAAGTGGACCCTTTCCAATCTATCCTTCATAAAAACAAGCTTTGGAATTACCTAACCACTCACTTTGATGTTGTTGTGAGGATGTAAATGCATAGACTTGACTTGATGGAGGATTTCCCTTTTTACACCACTATGTGCAAGTGGAATGAACATCAAACCCATAATGGGTTTCATATTTACTTTCAATTTTTTAGGTTTAAGGTTGGCCTTTTCTAGGTTGTTAGTGGGAGGTCATCTTGCTAGTTTTTTATGTTACTCATGTATGAAGGTCGATTTCAGCCCACAATTTTTAAAAATCACCACCTTTTGCCATTGTGTATGTTTTGTATTTTGCAATTGATGTAAGAAGATATCATGCCTTGGTTGTGGGCTAATTGCAATGGGTGGGTTTTGGGTTGTTTATGTTGTGTTTGTTGTGTTAATGTGGGTTTGGGCGTAGACAAGACTTGAATTGTAGTGGGACATATAATCATTTTGGGATTGGGGTTCAATTCCCCTTCAAGTTGTTTGGTGTGCAACCACGTGAAATTGTTTCATCAACATGTGTATATATGCATATGTGTGTGGCCTATAGGCAAATGCATATTTATATGTAGGAAGGTAGAGCTAGATTTATGTTCTAATAGCTATAGTGAAGGGGAAGCACATAATATCGCTTTCAAATTCTATAGTCCTATTATTGGACAAGGTTTGAGTGTTCTCAAACTCTAAACAACTTATCAATTCATCTTACTAACGTAACTATAAGGTAGTTCTTGGTGTAGTTTTTGGATGGTTTTGATTGATGATTGATCCATAGTTCAAAGTTGATGGGATTTGAGTTGTTCACATTTGTGCATATAAAAATAATTCCTAGAGTAATTAGATAAGAATAGTAAATAGTGATTGTCAATGTTTATTGGCAACTATGATTTTGGTTTGTTATGTGCCAATTTAAATGTTATTATCTTGGAATGCATAGATGGACTAAGTTTCTTGATGAAGAAAACTAATCAAACCAACTTTTTGTTTGTTTTGCACATAATTTTTTTTTCATGAAATCTCCATTCAAAAGATTTGGTGTGTAGGGGCACAAACTTTTTGATATGGGTGAATTGTTGATTTTGGACTCAAGTTAGTTCCAATTTTCCACCAAGGTCAATTGATCTATAATGATTTAGACCTTCTTTGATGGGTATGAAGGGTTTTGTAGTCTCAATAGTACCTAATGTGTTTATTAATTTTATTTGTTTCTTGGTTTTGTGGGAGATGTCAATATGGTTTTATCTTATTAATATTCTTCATTTGTGCTATTGGTTGTAGGTTGCATTTGTTATCAAGGTGAAGGATAACTTGAACAAGGTGTTGGAAAAATAGCTAATGTTGTTTATATGCAAAAATGTTGAACACATTTTCTAGGTAAGGGACCTCATATGCATGTGGTAAAGAAAATTGATGTTAAGATCTAGAGTCATGAATGCCCATCAAGGATTGTATGAAGGTTTTTCAACAAGGTTATGGTGAAGGCATCATAGGGAAGAGCTTGATGGACCTATTTTGTTGGTTTTTTATTAATGCCAAATGGGTTGGTTTTAAATGTGCTTTTGAATGACCATGACTCACTATTGTGATGGGATTGGAGATTCAATTGGAGTTGTCATGGGGCTTGAGTGTCTACACAAGCATAATATTTCTCCAATCATCCATGGCAAGATCAAGCCAAGCAGTATCCATTTGGAATCTGGATAGGTATAGTTATTTCCCAATGTTTCTTTTCTCACATTTGATTGCTTTAGTTTGCTACATATATGTCAACTATTTCAAATGCCTCAAAATTTGTTCTAATGTTTGTAGATCTTTAAAACCCAAGATGTTATGTTTTAAGCTTAAAAACTCCTTTACATGTGTATTTTGAGCTAGTTGAAAAACATTGGAATCCTGAAACAAGTGGCCTTGTTCTAAGCCCAAATAGTCAAGATGGGTTTACCTAGACATTGACTTTGAGTGTGAGGGATTCGAGATTCAAGAAGCTTCAACTTTCATATAGTGTTCAACATGGGTATAGATTGATTAACTGTATTGAGTCTTTGTGTGCATTTATTATACTGATTTTAATACACAACTTGGCAATTTTGGAGTAGTTAGAATTGGAGCCATACTGAGGGAAATGGGGGAAGCAAAGCTAATTGGAGGTACATAATATCATCTTCTAGGACTGGGAGGGATAGTGGGGCTATCGAATGTAGGATCAAGCGTATTGTAGATTCTATATGATTAGCAAATGTGCATTAGGATCCAGGAGTATGGGTGAATTGAGAATTTGGAGTGATATGTCCAAATTTACCATCTACAACTAATGTTGGAACTTCTGGTTCAATTGGCTAGCTAGATGAAGAATGCAAGCCAAACATAGCTATGGAGGAAATAGTTATGAGACATGCGAGTGAAGCTCAGACCCAATGTGATTGCAAGTGTTAGCCTACCAAGGCTCCGAGGCTTGAATGGGAGGTTTGTTATATGGCTGTGGGTTTGAATGGGAAGTTTGCTGACATTTTTTTCTGACATTGAGGATTAGTGTGTTGTTTTCCATTGCAGTAATATGTGTTTAATATTGTCGTAAATATTATATTCAAGTTGTTTAAACAAAAATTTGCTAATTTTCTTATGTACAATTCCAGAGTGTATAATGTCAGAATAGTGTGTCCATTTGTCAAAAACTATTTTAAGATAAGCAAGGCGCACTACACCATGTGTATTCTTCTTGCTATAGATTCAACATTGGATTATGCACAAATTTGTAAACAAACATGTAAACAAACTTTATGTATGCACAACTTGTTTTGGTTTATTTTATTGTTTATATAAAGTCTCATGCTAGACACAACCTCCTTAACAAGTGGTCGTTCCACAAATCCATCTTTCATAAAACCCTAAACCCTAAAGTCGTCTTTTTTATAAAAACCCCAAACCTTCATAGTTTGCAACATAATCCTTCAAACTACATTTGTCTTATGTTTTGTGTATGAAAGAAAGAAAACCAATAAATCAACACATTTTTGCCAGAGGGGGACAATGCCTCCATCAGCCTCTTTGAGGGAAGAGCCCTTAGTCATGTCAACCTCAGCCAAGGTCATCCAAGCCATATAAGCATTAGGAGAGCATGCTGGGGTTGTCCACTAGATGTCAACCTTGACCACATGTTCCTGCAACATCACCAAGGCAAATACTGCAGACATCGTGATCAGTTATCATAAACATACAAAAATCGGTCAATTACTGTAAGTTGGGTGCAAACTCTTGCAAAATCTTGCAGCACAAAAGGAGAATCAACTATTGATTAGTTTAAACAAAAGAGTCTAGTCCTTGAGCCACTAGGAAGCAACTAGATTCCAATCTTCACAAAGAATAAAGACCACATTTCTCAAAGTGATGAAAGCAGTTGGCATACCTTACTATGATTGAATTGTTCTCCCAATTATTTCTGTGGTGAACTTCTCAGTAGTCAGGGAGTTGCTGCAGACTAGATTCTTGAAAATGCAGATTGCACAGCACCAGGAGGTGTGCTTAGTGAGCCATGTGCATTAATTAGATTCTCACTATGGTGGGCACAAACAATACAGCACAACACTGGTATCAATCTGCATTCACAATCTTTCTAATTCTGCACAAAGTATTCTGAGATGTTCTTAGTCATCTAACACAAATTTATACACCTCACTATTCACCTAAATTCATCTTTGTCCCTCATGTCCCTTTGCATCCTCTGCCATTGCACATTTGCCTTGAGATCCCACTTGCCACCAGCAGCATAGATAGTTGATAGCAGCAAATAGCTTGCAGCATTCTCTGGGTGCAATTTGACAACTTTCTTTGCAGCACATTCTCCCATCTCCATGTTCCCATGAACTCTGCAAGCATTGAATAAGGCTTTCCACACCACAGCATCTGGTTCACAAGGCATCATTTTGATAAAATCCTCTGCCTTGTGCAGATGGCCAGAACGGCCAAGAAGATCAACCATACATGAGTAGTGATCCACCATTGGAGAAATGCTGTAAACCAAACCCATGGATTCAAACAAGTGCAGGCCTTCATCCAATAGACCCACATGACTACAAGCTGACAGAAGGTGAATAAATGTAACCTTATTCACCTCAATACCCGCTTGACACATCTGTTCAAAATGTTCAAGAGCTTCCCTACCACATCCATACATGGCGTATCCTCCAAGCATGGAAGTCCAGGAGACTACATCATGTGTGGGCATCCTGTTAAACACTGCCCATGCATCCTCAATGCTCCCACATTTGGCATACATGTCAATGAGGCTACTGCCAACAAAGGCATCAGCCTCACAACCACTTTGGATGATCTGTTCATGGACACATCTGCCCTCATCAAGTGCTACTAAACTGGCACAGGCATTCAAAACCCCCACAAAAGTGACAGGGGTGGCTTCTATACCCTCATGTTGCATCTGCTGAAACAATGCTAATGCCTTCTGCCCATGTCCACATTTCACATATCCCAAAATCATGGCAGTCCATGAGACCGCATTGTGTGTGGGCATCCTGCTGAACACTCTCCAAGCATCCTCTATGCTCCCACATTTGGCATACATATCAATCAGGCTAGTACCAATGTAGATGTTTGACTCACAGCCGCTTTGGATTACATGCTCATGAACACGCCTGCCTTCTTCAAGTGCAGCAGGTACACTACTGGCACATGCATTAAGAAGCACCACGAAAATGAAAGGATCTGGCTTCACCCCTTCCTGTTGCATTTGTTGAGACAACACTAGTGCTCTCTGCTGTTGCCCACATCTTATGTGTCCCCGAATGATGGTCTTCCAAGCAAAAACATCATGAGTGGGCATCCTGTTAAATTCTCTCCAAGCATCCTCCATGCTCCCGCATTTGACGTACATGTCAACAAGGCTACTACCCACATAAACATTTGACTCAAAACCACTTTGTTTGATTTGTGCATGGATGTGTCTGCCCTCTTCCAGCGCTTGTAGACCAGCACATGCATTGAGCACACGAATGAAAGTGATCCTGTCAGGAGTTACCCCTTCTTGTTGCATTTGTTGGAAAAGCTCCATCGCCTTCTTGTATTGACCAGCCTTGACGTATCTTGCAAGCTTTGTATTCCAGGAAAAAACGCTTGATTGTATAGTCCCTGGTGGGAGAGCAGCCACCTTGGCTGTCACCCATGCAGGGTTCAAATTGCCATCAAGCCAGAGTGCCTCCTGTGTTTTCTTGTGTGTGAAATCAGGATACTTCTGATTTCCCTAACAACCACAAAAACCGCAAATCCCGCCCACCTGATCAGTGTGCATCAATCCCTTGCAGCTTTGTGCAGCAGCAGACTGGTAATGCAAACCAACAATCATGAAAACCCGTGTCTTGCTTCCTGCTGCTTTGTCAATGGGAATTGAAAGGCAGTTGGTTCACTTTTACCTTCTCTGACCTATTATCCCACCACTGCAAAGGATCTGAGAAGAACTTCCGCCAAAGATTTTCCACAACATCTTCCTGACCTGCCATGAATCCGCAAATGAACCAGGGAAAAAAACACACTAGCTACATCAGCAGGTTTTGTTGTGCCATTGATTTCCACCCAACAACATAATCCAGTGGCAATGGAGTTCTTCTAGTGAATGGTGATGGAAATGTCGTCCTTTCTCCAAAGACACATCTTCCTTTTGCTTCTTGCACTGGACTTCTTTCTGGTGATGGAGATGTCCCTCTTTCTCCAAAGACACATCTTTCTTTTGCTTCTGGCACTGGAGTTCTTTCTATTGAATGGAGATGGAATTGTCCTTTCTTTCTCCAAAGACACATGTGTTCTTTTGCTTCTGGAACTCTTCTGTTCACATTCCTTCCTCCCCTCAAATTCCAAACACAATCTCCTGATACTCTGAGGATCATCAGTTTGTAGATGAGATTGTAAAGAAGAAGAAGAAGAAGAAGAAGAAGAGGAAGATGGTGATGGTACTCACCAGATTTGTGAAGAAGATTGTGCTGGTGCTCAGCTGAGAAGAAGCAACCTGTTGTTGTCATTGCTGGTTGCTCTCCTCCTCCTCCTCCTCCTCCTGTTCCTCTCCTTAGATACCTGTAGCACTGACCAGAGCCTGTAACACGCGATTTGACATCAGATCCTGAGAAGCGCACAAAGAAGAAGAAAAAGTAGGGTTGGAACTCTCTCTTACTACCCAAGGAAAGGAGCGAGCGACACCCAACACGAGTCAGTAGTTCTCGTCGCATTGCCATGACCAGGAAGCACCACCAGCAGCATAGAGGGGGCAAAGTAGGGGGATTTGGCTGCACATGTGCCCAGGACAAGCAGCTGTTGTTGTTGCGCGCAGAAACTCTGCAATTCCTGAAGTCCTGCAAACCCTAGATCGCATCCGCAAGGGTCCAGTCAAAGGATTCATGTACACATGATGCACAGGAGCGAGGTTTTCTTTGTTGGAGAAACAAGAGAAAAGAAGAAGAAGAAGAAGAAGAAGAAGCTTGATGCAGAAAGGATATACGAAGCTCCCACCCATGCAGCAAGCGAGCTTTTAGAGTTTGACGAAAACCCTGTGAGCTTGCTGCTGCTGCTACTGTGAACCCACCCAGTACCCACCCCAAGGGCAGGAACAGGATCATTGGTTCAATGGGTCATGCGGAGCCCGAGACTCTAGGGGATTCCAATATCATGGCGATAATGGGTAGCTTTGCTTTTTGTTGCTTCTTCATGCCGTGTGTGGGTGCTTCTCTTGAACAAGCTTTGAAGAACTACTATCCAGCTACAAATCTCCAGTCCCCTCACCTGCAAAGCTGTGGATCTCTACGGAAAAAAATCAAGGTGAACCATCAGACAGATTTCATACTCGTGTGTATGTGTGGGAAAGGAGCAAAGATTTCCAAAGGTCTGTCTCTCTGAAACCTTCTCTTTTTTGTGATGCTTTTTCCCTACAGAGCAGCAGCAGGAACCTTTGTTCTTCTGCTCTGGTAAAGTCTCAAACAACATGCTTCTTGTATGGCAGATGCACACAATTCTTTTGCAATTGCATTTGGCAATGGGATTTTGCATCTATTGCACATTTTCTTGTCAACTTTTCAAGAAGGGTTGTTGTTGTTGTTGTGCAACAGATGACACAGATGCTGACACCAAAGGTGCAAATGCAAGAACCTCTCTAGATGCACCTTTGTGCATGAAGCATTTCTCACATGGCTTAGGTCATAGAAAAACTCCAGATTTGTCTGCACCCCATGCTAAACAAATCTAGCAGAGCTTTGATGCACATTTCCAGCATTCCATCACATACATTTTGAGCAAAACCAAACCTTGGCAATCTCATTTTATCCTGAACAACAGTTGTGGAGTTGCAATAATGAGGGCTCTTCTACAGGATTGCTCAGGATTGCTCTTGTGCCATGCTCCGCATTGCTCATATGCAGTGCTCAGCCTTGCTCTTGTGATTGCTCTTGTGCAGTGCTCAGGAATAAGAAAGGAGCAGGAGGACCGAAAACTTGTGGGTCACAAAACACAAAGAGGAAAAGAGAAATCAGAGTGAAGCTTACACTTCTCAGATGGAGATGGAGATGCCGAGAGGATCAGACACATAGAAAAATTGGGATACCATACCCATTTTGTGAGAAATCAATTTGCGAATGAGTGCACAAGAATGCCATCCAGTTTATGAAGCACACAACCCTTGTCAAAACTCTCACAGAATATGAATATCTAGGTAAGGAAGGCTGCTGAAGGTCATGTCAGGTTTGAAGATCTGATCATGATCTTGTGCTTCTTTGCAAAATCAATAAGGTGAGGACTTTTAAGGAGTCTTTTATTCCTAGATCAAAGGTCCACCTGTTGCTGCTCCATATGATCATTATTGGTAATATGGATTCTGAGTTGCAGATTGAATCTTGGTTGTGGCTTTACATGTGAGGCTTCATCATCATCTTTCCTCAATGGTTACTGTTGCAACTCTTGGTTATCCAGTTGTAGGAAACATATGCATCTAGGGTTTTTATGGATTGAAGACCACCAAGTATCATCTTGCAACGACAAGTAAAGTTTTGATCATTTCATATTGCTTCAGCTTTAAAAGATGCAATGGGTTTTGGTTGGATTTCAATGAATTCTGCCAACACAAGCATTTGAAACATTTTGGGTTTGCAGTGCTGAACACAAGATGACATTTTTAGTTATGGGTGCTTCATCCACAGGGGTATACGAGAAGGATTTTGTACACCATTGTCAACCCAAATGAAGAAGGCAGACATTAATGAGTTGGACGTAGCATCAACACAACTGTAAACGTGAGTGTATTACAACTCCATTTTGCCTTCCTCTGACAATTTTGCATTGAATGTTTGGTTTGTTTGATTGTTGAATTTGAAAGTATTCTGAATATATGACTTCTAAAAGCTTAATTACCACAGAAAGAGTGTGTAAAGAACAATCCTTTCTCTGAAAATAAATTGAAAAACTGTTTAGTTTGAGTAGTATCAATGCAAAGGCTACAGAATTTCTTTTTCTAACTTGGGTTATCTAATATGCATTGAAAGTCAAATAGGAAAACTCTGCTTTGTGAATGAAGGGGAGCATCAAATGAGCATAAATGAGGTTTGAAAACAGAACCAACCATGAATCAGATTTCCATTTCTGATCAATGTAAATTTTGCTTGATCTTCTTCAGCAATCTTAGAAGCCTATCAATTTGTCATTTTTTTTTTTTGGCAATATTATGATGATTATTAAACTAAGACAATTGAGTGACAAAGATTAAGCAACCTTGCTTGCTAAAATGGAGAGATCTTTACATTAGTGTTGAGATCAAATGTTGAAGCTGTAGTAAATTGCTTGGACAGTCACAACTCGAGGAAGACTAGATCCACCATGTTTGGCAGATTATTTTCCCACAACACAGAAACTGGATCAGCAAGGAATGATCCTCCGCCTGGTCCTCCAGTCCAAAAGGTGATAAATTTTATGCATGACATATTTCTAGCCAGATGTTTTGCATATCATTTTTTTGGGGGTTTAAGGATTTCTGCTGTTCTCAAATGATTGCCAAAATAACAGAAAACATGCATGATTTCCTCTGTTAAAACCACAAATAAACATTGTGAAATTCGAGCATGAAATTCATCATGAAAGGGCAAAGAGGATGTAGGTATGGTTGGAGGGTTGCAAGTTCTCGGATTTCAAGTTGGGTCCCATATTGGGAACAGGAAGCTTTGGTAGAGTGCATCTTGCACACTACATTCCCACAAACCAAGTGTGTGCCACCAAGTCTTTGTCAAAGGCAATGATTGTCAAGTCCAAACAGGCAAGCTTTATATTATCCAATCAGTTGGGAAATCGTTTGCCCTTTTCTTTTGTGGAAATCATGAGGTGCAATGCTGCAATCTATTCTAGTCCATGAATCTTTTTTGACAAGAAATGATATTGGCTTTTTAAGCTTTCACAAAGTCACTACCATACTATATGTCTTGAGAGGAGTTTTCTACTCCAGCTCATGTCCTTGTTCAGTGAGAGGATGTTTTGTGCTCATTGACCGCATTGAGGTCAATGGGATTTGTAACATATCCTATGTTGAAATGCGGCATAGGTTGCACATGTGAAGCAAGAGAAGTCAATATTGCAAAGGCTGTCATACCCGTTCATTGTAAATTTGATCGGTTGTTGCCAAGATGATAAGTGCATTCACCTTGTTCTTGAATACATCTGCGGGTATGTCTTTGTTTGCAACCTCAGATAACTTTTCTATGCTGTAAAAATCAAGATTGCAAAGGTTTGCATTACTGCATGAATGCTGCAAGATATATAAATATTAAATCTTAGCCTTCAGGAATCTGAGAGGGAAAAACTCTATACTTCGTCTTATATATACACACACTTGGAAGATTGATAGCAAGAGCCCTGAAGCTTTATGGCCCCCTATGTTTTTTGTTGCAATGCAGTGGAGAGTTTTTCACTTATCTTCGAAGTAGTGGACGTTTTGATGAACAAACAACAGTAAGAAAAAATAATCTAAGAAAAGAACATCAAATGTATCTGTGATCATTAGTGCATTGTTATGATCATTTCAAGTACCCACTTCTCACTGCCTTATCCAAAAGCTTCCAGAACTATGTTGTAGCATATGTTATGTTGACCATCTTAAGGTTAATACACAGCGTACATATGTAGTTAGTCTTGTGCATTAGTGGTGATAAAGATAGAATGAATTGACATCTTCTACTCTGTGTTTTGGTAGCGTTTTTATGCATCACAAGTGTTACTGGCGTTCGAGTATTTGCACAATATGGATATAGTTTATCGTGATCTCAAGGTCTTCATTTCTAACTGCAACCCATTGCAGTAGAATTTTGCTAATTGCCTTACATGAGTGCAGCAGGTGCTTGTCCCTTGTTCCAATGGAATAACCATAGTGGGCTTCAAGTTCTTCTTTGAGTCTTGTGAAGATGATGATTGTCTTTTATGTGTGGTGATGCAGCCTGAAAACTTGCTACTTGATGAGAGGGGTGACATTCGGATCACTGACTTTGGTTTTGCCAAGGAAATTGATCGAAGGACCTTCACACTGTGTGGTAACCAGCAATCACTCAAGTAGCGCATGTATTTCAGAAATATTTCATTGTACTATAAATGCTGCCAAACACAGAACATAATTTCGGAGCTGAGTCTTCTTGAGATGCTCGACCCGTTGGAACATCTCCAATTGAATTCTGTAATTTCTGGCAGGGACACCAGACTATTTGGCTCCCGAAATCATCCTCAACAAGGGTCATGGGAAACCTGTTGACTGGTGAAAACTATAATCTGGGTTTTCTTGCTCTTGATATTCTGTGATTAGTCAATGCATTATTACTATGCTGCCAATGCTTGAACTCCCACTTTCAGGGATTTGTGGAAGTTTTGCATAGCAGAGTGAATTTTTTTTCTTTTTTTTTTCTTTTCCTTCTGTGGGTTGGTGACATTTTTGATCTCTTGTATGTAACCTCCTTGCTGTGTTAGAAACTTGTGCAGCAAATCCATTGAGGAAGGCTCTATAAAGAATCTCTGAATTTGCACAAGAATTGGTTTTGTAGCTTAGCATAGAGATGAAGAGACACATGGCAGTGTACATGGTCCAATCATTGAAGACACAAGGATTGTAAATGATCTGATGTTTGGAATGGTGTGAAGAATGTGATAGGTGGACTTTTGGGGTGCTCATCTACGAAATGTTGGCAGGCTACCCTCCCTTCTATGATGATGGTCAGTAATCACCTTCCACTTTGAAGAGTTGCGCAATCTTTGATTTGCTGCTAAACCCCTCATCCAACTCCTTTGACACTCTAATTACAAAAGGAACCAGATGGAGTAATGTGTTCTAATCATGCATATATCTTTTGTCAACAACAATGATATCCACATTAGCCATCTTTTGTTTTACTTTCTGTGCAGATTCTGTTGGCACATACCAAAAGATTTTGGCTGGAAAAGTGAATTATCCTGGACACTTTTCAAAAAAGTAAGCACTCAAAATTTGAAACTTTCTTACAAGTTATTGTTGTTTCCTTTCAAAATGGAAATGAAGGTACGTGAGTTGAGAGGTTGATGATGATGTGCAATGTTAAATGGCTCCACCCAAGAGGAATTTATACCCATCAATGTAAATTGGCTTCTTGGGGATATGGCCTGAATAGCTTCTGTCCTGTTATGTAGTGTAAAGGACTTGTTGAGAAGGCTCTTGGTGGCAGATTTGACCAAAAGGTGCCTTCATCATTGACCAAAAAGCATCCCTAAACCCTAAACCTCAATGAGAAACCAATCCAATTTTTTTCTCTGAAAAGAGAGCTCAAATCAATAAAGCAATGAATATGTATATATATTGTGTTGTGTTGAGTTTATGTGATGTCATTGTGAGGATTTTACAATCTTGACTACAATTGTAGAATTTGTGTTGATGCATATGGGCCAATGATTTGAGGGAAAGCAGGCTTGGGTGCTTAAAAGGAGGCGTAAAAGAAATTAAAATGCATGCATGGTTTCAAACAGTTGATTGGGATAGTGTGGTGCGAAAGAAAGACATCCCACCCATCCGCCCTAAAGTCTTGGTAGTGACCTATCCGCTTCAGCTGACTTTTATGTGCATTGTTGATAATAAAGTAAACTTATGTGGTTCATGCAGTGCTATCTTCCTCCTCATTATTCCGTAGGAAGTTGTTGCACAGATTCAAATAATATCACATCGATATGCATGTTCTTGAATCTCTCATTTACGTGCTCAAGAAATTGCAATTCGGTGTAGTAATGTCATGGTTGCATGTTAAAATTTGTTCATCTTCCTTTATGATCACATGTAAAAATTGAAATTTTAATGTATTTTATGTACCGGTCACATGTTGATCTAGTGGCTATATTTCATGAGCAAGGACAACCTGTATAGCACAATGGACAATATCTCAAGAGACCTTTGCTTGCAAAATTGCAATTTCATGAAACTATTTGGGAAGAGAGACTGATGATGATATGTTGGTTGGCTTTTGGTATTGAGGACAGTCAAAAGAGGATTCAAGCTGCTTTGATGATTACTCCAATCTTGGCCCCATGAAACATGATTTTGTTCTCACTGCAGAAGACCAACTTATATTCAAGGACCTTTAGGTCCAGTCCAGAACCATGTTGAGTCTGATGTCAAAGACTCCAACAATGACTGAACTCATAGCATAATTTAGAGCTGCTTTTTAGTGGCATTATTACCAGAGGTAAATGTGCATAATCCTTACTTGCAAACAATATTGTTGAGTTACACTTGGATGCATTCCAAAGCAAATTCCATGGGTCGTTTGAAACCCAATTTGTAGAATCAAAAAGTTCACCAAAATTATGATGGTAACAACAAAGAAAAAGAATAAGTACCGATCATTTGAAGGTTTCAGTATTGCATAGATAAACATTACATAGTGTAATCTCATGTGTCAACTCCCCTACAAGTGTCAATTGTACTATACATGTTTCTCAAGTCCAAAGATTAATATTACATGTGAATCCTCCCTCTCGATTCCACAACAATAAACATTGACAAAAATGACAGTAAGGTTTTGGTAGTTGATTAAGAAAACAGTCTCACTTGTTGTCCAATTCAAACATGATTGTGATTTTCTGTTGTGCCTCTGAACCATGAATTGCAATTAGTCCTTAACAACATCCTCGAATTTCTAAGGAAAAAACCTATAGGGGACCACCCTTCATGGTCTAGTGTATATCGTCTCTTTCAACAAATTAGAGAACAACCTGAAGACAAGTGACAAAAATATTGATCACCATTGTGACCAGCCCCAAGAAAGGACCTCATGAGGTAAATGACAACTTACATTAATTAACAATGCCTTCTAACAACAACCTAAGCTTAGAATGTGAGCACCATGGAGAAAAATGATTGGGATCACTTTCTCTCTTCAAAAAACCCATCAAATTCATGTGTTCATTCACTAACAAAGTTGGAGTTGCTAGAGACATTCACAAGCTCCTACATCACAATCCCATTCGTATATCACTTTAAAGCATTTTCATATGAATTTGCATCAACACTAACAATTGGATTTGATATGAATTTGCATTCACAACCCATGAAACCTAAAAATCCTTTCCTACAGAATAGTTGTGAGTTAGCAATCACTACAAGACAAAATTCACTACAAATACATGTGAAAGGAAGAATAGTCCATACACAATCAAGGAAAAACCAATGCTATACAAACTACACACAATAAATGGAGATTTGGGAATGAAAGCCTTCATTCATGCAAACCTCTATCTCCACATGAAGAATGCAAACTTCATTCAACCTATAGATGATTCATAAGCCTAAACCTAATTTTCACATATTGTATAACGATTGAATGTTGTGTAAAGGAAGGACCCACATCAATTGCAAAGTTTTTGGACTCAAAATTTGTACTTGTTGAACACAATTTTTTCCACCTTGAAAATGGTTAACAAAATGAAGGCATAACTTTCTTTGATATCAATAATAACAATATCAACATTGATAACATATAACCATTAACATATGATGAGATGGAAGATTATGACCTAAAATGTCTAAACAAGATAAATTTATTTTAATTTGCAATGGTAAGATATGTTGGCAATGGCATTAACTTCTTGCATTTTTTAATGTTAATAATCAATGTGTACATGGAGTTGTTACATGTGTTAAGGCAAAAAGACTTTTTGTTTGTTGCAATGGGGTAGAGAAGTGCCAAGAGGAGTGAAGATTAGTGGAAATTGATTGTGTAGGTTGCTAATATTTTTGAGATAATGCTCAGTGAACGGTTAGGGTTTAGTTTAGGGGAAGACCTGCTCTGCAGGGCCTTCTCTAATTTGAGAGCAGTAGCCTTGAGGGTGCTGGCTCAAGGGTGTAGGCCCAAAAATTAGAGACCCACTGGGAGCCAGCCTTCTCCAATGTAAAGCACAGCAAAGGGTTATTTTAACCTATTTTACATCTTGATCCTTCTAGGGTTCTGTTCTGCCCCCAAATGTTCTTGTGTGTCTGCAATAAGAGGTCTTGTTCCTGTCACACAACATTTCAATCTAACTTATCATGACACATGGCAGAAGCATCTTCCACAAATGGAAGCACCTTTTGTATGCAGAAGGTCCCTTCAAATTGTGGAAGAATTTTCCATGCAGCAAGATGCTTTCAGATACAAAGGCAAAAATCTTGGAGAGCTTTACTTATAGGGTAATAATGCCCAAGGGGTGGGGAGTCCCAAAAGTAAGCACCCACCTGATGCGGAGCTCAGGAGCTGGAACTCACCCACTTTGAGGGCACAACTGAGTGCACGAAAATCAACTTGATTTTTATTTTGATTCTTTTCACATGATACTCTGCAAGTGTCCAACAGTTACTCACGGAGTATCACAAGGAAAAAAAAAACATGAGGCAATTCAGAAAATGGAATGCCTGTGGGATTTAATGTTCTGTAAGTGTACCTCCAAATACACTAAGAAAAATCTGGGAGGCTTTTGCATAGTCAAGGAGAGCACTCTGTAGGGAGAAGCCCCAAGGTGATGCCATACCCCAAATAGGAGCTTAGGATGAGACAGTAGGGGCAGTAGGTAGCTAAGTCCAGCCCAGCATTTTGGGAATGTCCCCCACCCATGGGCTTCACCCACCTATGTAAAGCATAAGGTCAATGTTAGAGTTTCTTGCAAACTATCAACTATAAGCATACATCAAAATGATACTCTCCAATCAACCATGATTTTTTGAACACCAGATATATGCATCAATTGCAGTGCTTTAATTAGTACAGTGATACAAAGCACGAAGCATTTTGTGTACTAATTAATAATACAAGGAACCCAGATTTCAGCATGTCTTCATAATAATGCAGGAGTTAGTTTCCTTTCTAACAGTGCAACGATGTGCACCTACTAAGTGAACCTTTCAGAATGGCACTTACTTCCTCATACTCTTAAATCCCCCCCCCCCCTCCTTCATTGACAGGGATTGCAAAACCAGAAGGCATCTTGGTCACAACTTGCTCATCCTTCTGTGAAACCACTTCTAAGGAGCATTGCAACATTATGATGTTAGTAATACTACAGTTTCCACCAACAACAAACTGGACCCACTTTTCACAGATAATGGAAACCAGCAAATGGTTGCAGGATCTGAATATCTTTTGTTTTTTTATTCTCTCCAACAATTCGCTACATCTCATGCCATGCCTAATGCAAAGAGTCTATAGATCAATGTACAAGCGCACAAGTCGGATGGAGTCAAATGGCAGGTGTTGCCTCCATTCACGATTTTTTTTGTTCAGACCTCTGCCTTTACCAACCAATTTGCAGTTGATGCGCACAGTTGCAAGCTTCCATACACTGGAGCCTGTTTCTGTATCAACAGATTCCAGTTCAAGAATCCCATCCTTTTCTTTTGCTTCTGCTTCTGTTTCTTTTTCCTCACCACTTTCTAAGTACCTTACGTACATGGGTAGTTGTTTGAATCTCTCTAGGTCCTGTGGGATATGCAACACGCGCTCTGCTCCTGGAGAAGAAACCTGCAAACAAGAAGAAAAATTGTTGTAACAGACAGGTAGAATATTTGAATCGCAATTTGTTTGAAGCCAGAAAGAGAACTTTTTAAAACTGCTGAAAACTCAGTTTTGAGCTTCAATTCAAGTTCATGGCCCATTAATGATCAAGAATAAGAACAAGAACAAGAACAAGATGATGATGATGCAACAGTTGAAGGTGTTCATCATGAATTTGAGAGTCATACCCCAATACAGATGAGGGGTTCGAAAGGGTGTCCCTACCTCCAAAGCTAGGTTCTTGGGTATGATTCCAGCTTCCCCAGCTTGCTCCAAGCGCTTTGAGTATGAAGAAGAGAATTGATGAATCTCATCAATTGTTGGAGATCCATATCTGCAGCTCACCCAGAATAAAAAGGTAGCAAAATGAACTTTGGTGCAGTAGATAGATGAGGTGCACAGCAAAGAAAAAACAAACAGATTATTGCTTTCTATGGCTTGAAAACCACCATATTAGAGGCTGTAAAATGCAGCAGATTTTCCTCCTCTTCCCAATGTAGCTCATGGGAAGAAGACAGGAATGAGCAAGAAAAAAATCACAAGAACTGATGGACTTACTTGTCAGATAACTTGTCCAGTCGCACTCGAATCACACCGCTTTCTTTGAAAACCTTGAATGCGAAAATTGCAAGCTCACCATTGAACTCAGTAAGCACATCAGTAGCCAGATCCAAAACCGTTTGACTCCATGGAGAGTCCCCAAGTACCACACCGCCACCTTCTCCTCCATCTCCTACCTGCCCAAAAAATATGAACCTGATACGCTGAAATAGGTACTCTCCTTTGGAGACAAAAAAAGACAAGAATGATTTGAACCACCACCACTACCCTCTTTCTCTCCACAGAAACACAATTCATATGGAAAAATCAACATCCAATTCTTCATAAGAACATATGGAAATCACAAATTACTGAAAGAAGGATCATCCCACCTCAGGTTCAAGTTCAGAATTGTCTTCTTCCCAGAATTCATCATCATCAAGGCGAAGCTCATCAAGCTCCTCCACAAGTTCATTCTCTATCACTGCTCCAATTCAGAGAAACACACACATGGAGTCAATTCTGAGGGAGTTCTTCAATATTCAACAGAGCTAGCAATAGCAATTACAAAAGTTTCATACACCAAACAAACAAATTAAAATTATGGAGGGGAAAAAAAAAGTGCTCTGAAGATTTTGGGAAGATGGGTGTCAATTTTTTGTCTCTCCTTATCTTCCCAACAAACAACCAAGCTCTCATACATACATACCATTAGCCAAAGAATCTGTGTCCTTGAATTCCTGAAAAGCCTCACCATCTGCAAATTCATCTGCATTTGATTCCATCTTCTCATTGAGACCCGCATTCTGATCTGCAACAGATGGGGTTGCTTGAGCTTTCTTGAGCTTGCTCATCAGTTTCCGAGTCTTCTCCTTGTCCTTAATCTCAATCTCACCGTCATCAGCATCTTTTGCAGCAGAAGCTTCATCTACTTCTTCTCCTGCTTCTTCTGCTTCTTCCTTGTCATTCAAGTCTTCAGTCTTTACCTTGGTCTTCAGCTTCTTCTTCTTCTTGTCCTTGTGCTTACTATGATCCTGGAGCTTCTTTGAATCCGACTCCCTCCTCCTCAGTACTGTACTATTGATAACATCCTCAGAGGACGACTGGTTCTCGATAAGCTGCTCGTCAGGGCTATCTTCATCATCATCATCTTCATCTGCCTTCTTCTTCAGCTGCCCTAGAAGAACATCGTTTTTCTGAAACATTTTCTTCAGTTCCTTCTTCTTTGATTTCAGTTGTGCATCTGTGATGCGATGATCCTCAGCAGCAGCTATGGCATGATCTCCATTCTCCAGCTGCTGCTGCTGAGGACCTTGCTTCTTCTTTGGCTTGTTGAGCTTCTTCTTGCCATTTGTACTTTCTTCATCTTCACTCCTAGTAGTAGTAGTAGTAGTTGTTGCTGTTGTGTATTTTTCCTCTTCTGCTGCTGCTGCTTCGCCCAAATCTTCCTCCCTTTCTTTTACAAGAACATGCTCCCTTCCCTCTTTCTTCCCCTTCTTTCCTACATTGCCAAAACAGATCCACAAAGCATCACAATGGCAAAGGCTTTGCACTTCACGGCACACGAAAAACAAGCAAATCATTCGCCTGCCTGTGCAAGTAAGGTCTAGTCGTCAGACTAACTTACCCGCGGCAATTGTGAGGGATCTTTTGCTATCGCGTCCCAGAGGCAGGAAGTAAGACTTTCCGTAACTCCATACGTAAGCTCCAGAGCTCAAGAATCCCGATGACTCGTCGTCGAAGAAGGAGGAGCCTCTGAAAACGAGATGACGACTAACAACTCCAAGACTTCCTCCAGCAGCTGCAACTGGCTGTGACTGACAAAATGCTTTCACCTCCATCAGCAACACGCCGAGTCCCCCGCTGTTTCCTCGAGACGCACAAACCTCAGTTGTAGGCCGTTGCTTCAGTGCGCCACACAGGTATGATCGCGAAGGCACATTGATGTGCGTCGACGTCCAAGCGGAACTACAAGTCTCGTAGGACATCAAACCGAGTGATTTCATGTTCATACCACAGCCAAATCCACGAAAGCTTCGTACAGACAGGAATGTGAATTCTTCAAAGGAAAAAAAACTAACAATAATAGAGCACAAGAACAAGCAGCAAACAGCGGATCCGACGACTTTTTTAATCCTGGAAACAAGCTTACGTTAAACCGACAATAATCGAGCAAGTGCAGCAAACTTGTTCTCGACAAGTAGCAGAGTTCAAGAGCAAAGACGAAGAAGAGGAAACAGAACTAACAATAATAGAGCACAAGAACAAGCAGAAAACAGCGGGTCCGATGACTTTCGAAATCCTGGAAACAGGCTGACATCAAAGCGACAATAATCGAAAATGTGCAGCAAGCTCTCGATAAGAAGAAGAAGAAGTAGAGTTCACGTCTAGCAAAGAAGATGAAGATGAAGATGAAGAAACAGAACCAACAACAATAGAGCACAAGAACAAGCAGAAAACAGCGGATCCGATTACTTACGAGATCCTGGAAACAGGCTTACATTAAACCGACAATAATCGACCAAGTGTGCAGCAAAATTGTCGACAAGAAAAAGAAGAAGAAGAAGAAACAGATTTGTTTGACAAGAAGCTTGCTTTTGTGAAAGGAAACCAAAATAAGAACAAAGTTCTAAATACTTCTGTGAAAAAAGAAATCCAAATCACAAACAGCAACACATGTTTTGTATGCGAAAACAACGTCGATCGTTCTGCCTAAATACAGATCTCCAGCTCCCTCGCTGTCGCTCGCGCTCTCGCCGTCGTCTTCTCTCCTCCCTCGCTCGCTAGCTCGCGCGCTGCAGGCAGAGGACTGCGCACATGCGCTTGAATTCGTCCGCTCGGCCCAGACGGTTCGCTCAGCTCTCCACAACATACTGACCTGCACAAAACATTAGATAGCTGCCCGACAGCCCGCCGTCGCACCCTGTGCAAAAAACCACTGACCAGTGCAATATCCCAGGGGCTTCACAACCCAACCAAAAAAATTAATTAAAGAGACCCCCCATTCCTCCACCCTCTTGCTAGGGGCTCCACAACCCAAATAAAAATATTGAAAAAAACTTAAGCGATTATATGAACTAAATTCCTCAAATCTAATATAAGAAAATGGTGTAGCTCATATTCTTATAGTAGTTTACATTTTTTCAAAATGGCACAATCATTTTCCCAACTCTTCATCTCCTTCAAAAGAATTTTCATGCATGGGTCTTCTTCTCCATTCTCCTGAGCGTTCATCTCAAATCCAAAAATAAGAAAGTGACAATGTTAACCTATGGTAAGATTGCTAGGGCTCCACAACCCAAATAAAAATATTG
>Ga0116231_10004085_pt1 | contig 29753 bp, 28 predicted proteins | sample S1TSphgellanicum_2_FD_89695 | JGI IMG/M metagenome (GOLD analysis project Ga0116231, IMG submission 89695) | Host-associated microbial communities from peat moss isolated from Minnesota, USA - S1T2_Fd - Sphagnum magellanicum MG | ecosystem: Host-associated > Plants > Peat moss > Unclassified...
TCTAGACTGGACTTGACGTGTGAACGAGGGGACGGTTTGGCCGCCTCTAATGGAGAGTGACGGCGGATCTTTGATTTTGTGTTGATGGTATTTCCTTTGCATGGAATGCATGGCTCTTTGACGGCGAATTTGATGAGGGATTGCGGGCCTCATTGATGAGCTTTGGAGGGAAACAATTTGCAAAGGGCTAACCAAGCTTCTGGAAGAAGCCAGAAACGGCTAGACGAATGATGAGTAGGACCTTAATTTAAACGGACAAGAGGAGGGAAGAAAAAAAGGAGAGGAAGAACAGAAGCTTAATAAGGTTCCAAGTCAGTCTGCATGGTTTTTCTCTTCCGCTGCGATTTGCAATTGACGAACGCGAGCTTTTGAATCTAGGAATAGCAGTACAGATCAAGACAATCCCAGTAGCATGGATGCTTGTGCTGTCGGAGTATTCGGCATTGTAATAAAGATCGAACAGTTGTTTTGAGGGTTCGGTTTTTGTATCTGTCTTGTCATCTGGTTATGTAGCTACATGATGAGAGATCCGGTCTGAGGGTCATGAGCAGAATCGCACATTGTCTCCGTAGACTTGCAGTTTCAGATGAATAGCTTGTGTGCTTAGGGAGAGTGGTATTGTACTGCAGCAATACTAGGAGAGCTTCTGAGGGTGATTATCCCAGAAGGAATGCAGTTGTGGTGGCAAGAGGGGTCGGACGGGTACCTGTGTGAGTTCTGTGTCTTGGATTCGTTCGTGTCCCCCTTCTTTTTCCGGTTACAATTTAATATATTGAAATTATATTGAAATTATTTTTTAATTTTTTCAACATCAGTTTTTAGATTGACATAAACATCTTTCCATGAAAGATGTTGAACTTTTAAATTATTTTTTTATCCATGAAAAGGCATAAATAAAAGCAACTATTTTTTATAATAAATTTCTAGATCTTTATGAAGATTAAGTGAAACCCAAATATAATTTTATTGCGTTTACATTTTTTTAATGATTTAGTATCAAAATTGGCAAAACATTTTGCTAAAGAAATATGGTGTAGTGATTCATTTTGTGTTTTGTATCTTTCAATTAATATTTTGAAATAGATGTCTATTGAATTTGGAGATAATTTGTTTAGTATTTTTGGTGGTAATAAGAAAATACCCTATTATTTTCTTCACAAGTATTTATAAATTGGAATGATCTTGTTGAATGATATAATGGGATGGATAAACATATATGTACTGCTTGTTGAATTGACATTTGTTGTGCATTTAAAAATGCATTTCTTAGTTTTTTAATTCGTTCAAATGTTGTAGTTTTTTCATGCTTACATTTGTCCAATATGATTTGTATTTATCATGTAACAAATTTATTTATTTTTAAAAAATAAGAAGTGCAATAAGCTACGATTATGTATGGATCCAAAATGAATTGTGCATTTGTATTTGCTTCCCACAAAGGTCTTGCATGTATATTAAAAGAATTTGTTCATATATCATTTGGTTTATGTTTTAAAAACAATGTGGGTTTTTTTATTGTACATTTAAAAGCAAGTAAATAAGTCTATTCATTTAAATGTAACTTTGATAAAAAATTAATCAAATAAAAAATTTAGACCTAATTTCATATCAATAAGGTTTTTGAAAATTTGAAAAGTTATTTCACAAAGAGTTGAATTATTATCCTTTTCATTTAAAGCTGATAATATTTTTGTACATTTCATTGGTGGTTTTGAGTATTTGAATCAACAAACTAGTTGTTTTTTTTCCAACATGTTCGTTTATATTGACGTATTTGATTATTACAAATTTTTGTGTTGAGAATATTTTGATCAATTGTTAAATATTTATCATGAAAAATTTGATTTCTTCATTTGTAAAAATTCCAAATCTAGGAACATTATTACACCATAACAATCCATGATCATGGGCTAAACTTGTGGATTGGAATTTTGTTATTAAAAAAGAATCATTTATTTCTCCAAATAAAATATTATTACTTTAAAAAAATGTTCGAAAGCTATTCATCTTATGTTCATAATAATGCATGCAAGTGACAAGGTCATTTAAAAGAAAATCTTTTATGTTTCTTCTCATTTGAAATGAAAAATTATCTACACTTTGAAGGACTCCATTGTTTTACATGATTTGAATAAAGAAAATTGATGATTTTGAGTAGGGGAACATGTGGGGATTTTTTGCACACAAAAGTGGTCATGTTAGGTCCAAAGTTAGGACATGAATATTGACAAGAAAGTCATATAGCATGTAGTTATTTTTGAGCAAGAAGTCACATTTTAAGGCCAAATTGCATTAATCCAACTTGAGTCTATTTATCACGTTTACATCAAAAGTGGGCAATGCATCATTTATGATCATTACTGTCAGGATGCATGTCACATGATTCACCATTGTTGTCCATTGTAGGATTACCACAAACACAAGTTGCCATCCATCATAGTAACATCATCATCATCATGACCATGATTATGCAAGGATCAATCCTTTTGTAGGGATGAAAAAGCCATAATTGGCCTCTTGCAATATATATATATATATATATATATATATATATATATATATATATAATATTAAGATTTTGAACATTTTCAATATATAAATCTTTTAATTTTTTTACAAAAATAGACCAATTATTTACACCTACTGTAAATGTTACAATATTGAAAAAAGATGGAGGTTCAAGTTGTTTAATCATTGTGAAGACGTTTTTTCAAAAAGAAAAAGATAATTTGGAAATGTTATAATATGACCTAATTATGTATAACCTAAATTGGATTTTAATATTTTGTCTAGATTTACATTCTTTGAAACATCATTAGCTATGAATATTCAACCAAATAATTATTTTTTTGATACAAATTCACACAAAAAAAATTAAAATGTATTAAAATTTTGATCATTTTGAAAAACATATTTGTTATACGATATGCGAATTTCCTGCTAACACTTGTTAAATTCAATTTGTACTATCTTTTGATATGAACGTGTAAACGATGGTCTTGGATTGCCATAAAACAACATTGGAAAATTATATTATTCTAAATATGGATCACAAAATAATCCAAGTGGTTGAAAACCTTTTCCTAAAGCAATTGCAAAAGTTTTTGAATCATCATAAAAAATTGTTCAAAATTCAATATGTTTTGTACCAATTTTTCTCTAAAATTCCCTTCTATAATTTTTTTGAATTTGTCTAAATTATGGAAATCAAAAGTTATGGAAATTTTTTATTTTCATAATTATTTCCACTTGCATTTGCAACATGTTGCACTTTGCCAATTTGGTCTTATTGTAACATTTGCAACTACATACAAAGGTGTTTTATAAATTTCTTGTAATGATTTTATAAATATGTTAGGTCAAACATAACCATATATATATATTCTAACTTTCTTTTATTTTTATTTTTTTGAACAATCTTCATACAACATTTGAGGTAAAAAAATTGGAATAATATTTATATTTGTTGGGACATTGACAATTCTTCAATGTAATCCATATTGTTCATATCCGTGTAATTGAAATATTTGTGCGAATATTAAACATGGTGTAACTAAACATTCTTTTATTTTATTTAACATTCAAAAAATTCATATTTGGTTATTAGTTATAATATGATTTTGTAAAACTAAATCAAAAGGTTTTCCAATGTCAAATTTTCATATTGTTACAAGATTTACATATTTTTAAACTATTTTCATTCTTTAGTTCACTAGGGAATTTTTCAGTATATGGTTTTGATACAATAAAAATTTGATATTTTAAATGTAACCTTTGACAATAGTAACATACATGTTTACCAATATATTTAATGTCTTCTTTATATTAAAATTTTCTTTTGACAAGGCATTCAAACTTTTTTTCTTTTTTTAAAAATTGCACATCAATGTTTTGATGAATTATATTAGATGATAATATTTTTTTGGAATATTTTTGTTATGTTCTATTGAAATATTTTCAATTACTCTACTAAAACAATGTTCATTATTTTCCAAAGAAATACCAACATTTACCTGACTTTTATTTTCTTTTGATTCCAAGTATTTCAAATGTTGTTTAATTTGTAATGTGTTTAAATGTAGATATGGATATTTCTAATTAAATATCAAAGCAATTTCTTGTGGCATCCGATCATAATGGGTTAAATTTTTTTGTAACAAATTTTTATTTAATTCTAAATTCTGACTAAATATTTTTGTTTTTTATCAAATGTTTTGGTTTAATTTTTTATATTCATATTATGATTAGTAGTTTTTTCCCTTTTTTTAGTATTATAAATATGAATAGGAATATTTGTAATTTATGAATAAATTGTAGCAGGTTCAAAATGATTGTTCCCATATACAAGGTTCAGAGGTTCTTGTTCTATCTAAACCATAATCCGACCATTGTTTTTATTCCAAATATGAATTGAACGATGCAATATTTAGATATCCAACAAATAGAAGTGAAATTACCCCATAATCCACCATTTATTGCTGAAATGAACATTTTTAAGTATAAAGTTTTTCATGATTTGCATTCCCATGGTGGAGATCATGCAACAAATTCAAAGTTAATTTTCACCTATGACATTTTAAAGCTTTAGGTGTCCCAAGTCTTAAAAATTCCTTTAAATGAATGTGACTGCTATTTTTTCACATCATTTTAAAATTAATTGAGTATTTCAATAAATATGTTATTGCATCAAATAAAAAATCACCCACATTATATTGAAAATTAATAATTCAATTTAAACCAACTTTTTTCAACTCAAAATTCTTACATCCACTTTATAATTTAATATTTGAATCAATTTTATATTTGATGAATTATGTATTTTCTTTCACATACCATTATGATTTATTTTTGTACTTGTAAAATATTAGTATCTATCATAAATATTTATTGTTATTTTATTTATAAAAAACAAGGATGTGAAAGTCCAATTTGAATGATTTCTTTTATCTTGAAGTTTTGTAAATTCTTGTGATAATTTATAGGATTTATAGAAATGTTTTGAAATTATTTTTCTTAGATATTATTCCAATTGATTATTATAATGTTTTTGTATTATTAATAAAATTTACTAGATATTTGTAATTTGAATGTTCAAAATTTAGAATACTTTATTATAATTACAGAAACAAATAAGATTATTATTTTGTGCTTGCCCATAAGTAAGTAAATATCAATTTCTTTCCATTTCAACTTATTTTAGATTAAAGCTTATTGAAAACAAAAAATTGCATTAAAAAATCACATTTATTATTTTGTGAAATATTATATTTAAAATATATACTTGATTAAGGATTTTTTTCAATTTAATAAAATTTATTATTGTTCTTTGTCATCTTTGTTAAAAATAGAAAATCTAACAATCTTAACTGTTGGATTCAAGATGAATATAAATTATGGGTTTTTATCTCGAAACAACTTGAAGAAAAAACCTTGTTTTCATTTGAAAATTTAAAGGCCAATCAAATCATGACCAAACAAGGATTTGATCCATGATCTAAAAAGAATGCAATCACAATCATCACCATTATGTTACTTTATTTTGCAAGAAATGTGAGGTTGACTTTCAACTCCAAGTATGTTTTGTAACTATAATAGTAATGGCCATTAGTTCAAATTGTCATCGATGGAAAGCAACAAAGTGCACAAACATTTTCAAAGCAACTAGTTCCAAATGGAATAATGAGCTTTCCAATAACCTGCAAAGATACATTCAATCAAATAATCCACGAATGATTATTCAATAAAAACAAAATGAGAACAACTAAATTGGAAATTTCATAAATAAATTTGCAAAGCAAAATTAAAAGAAGATAAATGAAAAGAAATGTTTTATCCATACCTCAAAATTCACCACAAAATCCTGCCTTTAAGTGTTTTTGTTATGGACTTCCACTAGTCTTTTAACATTTGCAACATTGGGCATAGGAATGACAAAATTGGTTGAAAAGTTTGTCAAAAATTGTTGTTCACCAAACATAAAACTACTAACATTCTTAGCCAAAAAATTGCAAGTTTTCTAGTGTTGTAAGTTTCAACCAACTATACATATTGTGGGTAGAACTTTGGAAAAATGGATAGGGCTTGTGTGTCATTAGGCCCCCAGACCATAAGCAATACTCAAAATAAAGTTCTTTGAAGACTTGCCATACATTCTAGTGACCACAAGCTCAATTGTTCCAAGTTCTTACAAGCTTTGTTGTTGGATGAAACTATGAATGGAATGAATAACAACAAAATGAAGATCAAATGGGAATGGATCAATATGTTCAATCATTGTGGTAGTTCCAACCCTCAATACAACCGACCAATCACCTTTTTCAAATTTGTTCCAAAATGTCACCCCAAAATTCTAGACTCGAATGAAAAAACCAACATTCAAATGAGGTGAGAAGGTTGTCACAAAGGCAACATGTACAATAAAGGTCATAGTGAAAAATCTAGTTTTATATGTAAGATCATAATGTATGAACTTGTATTTGTTCTCTACAATATCATATGAACCATATCTACTCAGTATATAACCTTTAAAACATCCATTCAACATTCTTTATTGTAAGTCGGTGACAACTAAACACAAATGTGTGTTGTTTGGTTTTTTTTTTGCTCGGGCTAGCAACATTTTCTACCATTGAATGCAAATAGTATCCAACAAATAAAATATAAATACAACAAAAACAAACTCAACAAAACTAGATAAAAACAAAATATTTTCAAAAACAAAAAAATAAAGTATATACAAATTGTTTTGAAATTAATTGTATATTAGATATATACAACAACAAAATTACACTAAAAAACTTTAAAACACAATTTTTTTTCAAATTTTAGAAACATAGTGCTCCCAAAACTCATAGGAAAAACATAAACAAGATCAAATACAAACCAAAAAGAAACAAACCATAAACAATGAAAATATAAACATGACAATCGTCCATATTGAAGGGAAAATTCAATTCCTCCACAAAAAATTCTACAAGTTTATAACAAAAGAATGTATATAAGCAAAAGGTTTTTCAATATAAAATAAGATACAAATGACTTCCAATCTCAACATTATATACACATAAGTTTAGGAATTAAAGTACTTATGAGAACCATACTTACAATTGGAACTTTCTACTTTGTTTCACAACTATTGATTAAAAGTTAGGGTTTTACTTTCATATAGGGTTAGGTTTAAACTTTATAGATATTAATTAAGGTTTAGGTTGCAACTATTAATTAAAAGATATTATTGTATTTTTGGGTTAGTGTTCATTTAGGGTTTCTAATACAAAAATATCCTATGTAGACACTTGGCAATACACATTTCATACCATTGACATGTGTTATTATCACAACCATATACCACATGTGTAGTTTGTACAAATCCCTATAATTTCAAATTTTACATCATTTTAAAATGCTGATTATTCTTCACCAAATTATTTGTTCAAAATTTTGTGTGGACTTTATCAACCATTTCACATCGATTTGACAATATTTAGACCTTCCAAGGTGAAAACCCTAATTGCACTGTTGGTATTTGCAACCTTTTGAACCTCCACCCTAATAGTCTATAATCAAAACCTTACCTTTCAAAATCATTTGAATAATTTTTTCTTTCCCAACTACTAATCTCAACAATACATTGATGCAAAATAAGTTCATTGAATTTAATTAAATTTGAATTTGGGATATGACTTTGAATACACTTGATAGTTATAGTTGTTTAACAAATAATAGGTTGTGGTTGGCAAGTTGCAAGCTCGTGTACAATAGTAAACTAACAATTTTCTACACTTGAAAGAGCCATATATTCAACCTTTTCTTATGTTAGATCTGCAGAAGAATTGAGGTTTCAATAAGCCAATCACATTTATTTTGTCATGGCCCAAATTTTACATCAACATGAATCTTAGTTCTATTTGTTGATGACAAAAATCGATTCCATATATACACATGAATTCCAAAAACGTGAAAATATTTATCAATAGCCAAATTCCTTACAATGCATAATATAAATATGACTATTCATGGCTACACTTCAAATAAATCTCAAGATGAACATATATACCTTTTTCACAACCTATAATGATGATAAATAGGAAGAATGTTGGCCTTGCACTTTGAACAAAATAATTAAAGATCTCAAGAAGTTTAGTACAAGCTTATGTCATAAGCACTGCTAGATGTGACCAACCTACTTTAAGTGAAAAAATACAACCCCTGGAAAATTGCCCAACAAAGGCATCCATTGGAATATCAACACAATGTTATGTCTATGAGTGGTTGATTTTTGTAGGTTGGGTGATTCATCTTCATGTTGTATAAAATTGCTAAAAATGTAGCTCCCATGATCATGGCTACAATCATCCAACATCAAACCATATATATATACATAAAACTTATAAGATCATCAAAGATTCAACAATATTTGAGTTAACATACATAAGTGATGTATAACACATATGCATGCAACTAAATATTGAATTTTCAACATCAAATTTTTTAAGCTTCCAATTGTTTACTATACTCACACTTTTAAAAAGCAGTTGTAGTCTTGCTGTTAAAGTTGATGACCAAGCTTAGAACTGGGAAATAAAAATCTCCCCCACCAAGACCCCCCCATGCCTCCAAATGCAACTCCCATGAGCCTACGATAAATACCTATTACTAGCCTCTAACTATGCTCAAACTTTTGTCATGCAACGTTATAATACATTCACAACAAGAATAAGAAGAATAAGAAGAAGAATAAAAAGTCATTTTTGATGCTAACTTAGTTTTGGGTCCAAGTCATCCCTTTTCATAAAATTGGTTGCTATTAATCATATTAATTGCACAAACTTTGCCTTCACACACTCGTCTCCATCCTTTTGTCACATGCATTATTCACATTGTTAGTATAATTCACCATATTATTTTGGGGCACATCAACCTCACCATGATTATGTTCAATTATTGAGCTAATGAAATCGTCAATGAGTATTGCAGTAAATAGGTTGTCACCCCCCCCTTTAGTCCTCCCAACTCCTCAAACATGGCAACAACAATAACAACATAAGGTAATTTTTTTAAAGCATGAGTATTGGATGTCCGATTGAATTTTCCTTTACGTTAATACTGCTAACAACATCAACACTAAAAGAAATCTTCAAATATATGGCTGAATTTATCATTAGTATCCCAATCATAAAGGAAAAAAATGACTAATAACCCCAAAGTCGTTATGGACGAATCGTTAAGGACAATAGTCATTTAGGACATGATGTGACACAATGATGCATCAATGATGTGGCACATTTCATTCATAGTCATGAAGGACATATGTGAAATCATTAGTCATAGTTTAATCATTGTGTAATTATTTATTATCATTACAAATTATAATAATTGATATTATATAATGTAAATAATAAGATATATTTTTGTATCCATTATTTTTAATTTCATTATTTTTCATCTTATCAATTGTTGACATGTGTCACCAATTAAGCTAGGTTAAAAACTAGTTTAAATGACTAAGTATACCACTTAAATTTAGTTAGGTATGAAATATTTGGTCAATATTCCATCGTTGACCACAACAATGTCATTTTTGAAGTTTGATCCTTGGACCCTAAGGATGGAATTCAACTCATTTACCACCAAGCCACCCCATTATTGTGTAAACAATCTAGTGTTTATTTTATTTAAACATTACGCATTATTTCAAATTTGATGATTCGTATTTTATTGATAAATTGTCCAAATGAAAAAAAATAAATTCATAAATTTCTTTCAATAATGTACACACACACACACACACACACACACACACACACACATATGTGAATTATTTCAAAAGAAAAAAAATTGAATTTTTTTATTGAATAATATTTCAATGACCATTCTTTGAAAAAATAAATTAAAACACATGTTGTAAATGGAAAAACCTTTGTGGGTAGTACAAGAATAAATAAATTATATATTTCATATTTTAAACCTTCATTTGATTTATGAATTTATATTATACAAATTTGTTTTTTCCAATATATCATAATTTTATTAATAATTTCTAATTTAAAATATGAATCCATAAATTTTATTCACATAAAAATATTTATAAATGGATCATAAATAAATTATAATAAATAAATTATATAATATAATAATAATATTTTATATTAGTCATATTAAATTGATTTATACATTTAATTTACATATTTTAATTATAATTTAAAATAACAATAAATATTTAATATTGAATAATTTTCTTGAATTATAAAATTTATTCAATTACATAAAATTTAATATAATGTGTAATATATATTTACATACATATAATATATAAAGTTTTACTTCAATTGATGATAAAAAATCTAATGTAAAAATATATTATAAATTTACCACATCTTACATTTCTATTTGATTTTAAAATTATAATAAAAAATAATTTTAGTAGATCATTTTTATTAGTAAAATTTATTTCAATGTGTAATAATCAATCTACTCATATAAAATATCCAAAAATGCATCATATATCAAGTATACTCAAGAAAAATATATTTTTATATTACATATATGTATAATATTAGTGGAAATTAATTCTTTACATGTCGTAATTCTTTATGTGTGAATATACTGATAGTCATTTTTGAATCATTGTAAAATAATTTTATGATCACATTATGTATGTAATGACACATCATTTTGTCTACGTCATTTGCATAGTTGTTCTTTAGTTATATTTGAAATGATTTTATCCTAGTCACATTTTCATATGATATTTTGAACATCCACATCATTTTGTCATCAATCATGGATGCCATATAGATGAAAAATTGTAATGAAAAAATGAAATCAATCTTTTTGTCACCACGTAATCGTCTAGTAATCAAATGCACCATTTATATATGACTATAACTTTTTACACATAAAATTTGAAATAATATCCTATTACTATAGTCAATTACTAATCGTTTAGGACATTTAGTCATTGGTTTCTTGGTTGCAAAGGACAAATTTCTTTTAATGCAACAAGATGAAATAACTAACAAGAAATGCATGAAGCAAAGTGGAAACAATAAAATTAACATACTACTAAAGAGCATTGACAACTGTATCACGACAACCCCAATACTCCATATGCAATACCAATAGATGGCCATCCATTGTAGTTCCATAAACAAGATAGATAGAGATCAGCGACATCCAACCATGCGTCAAAACAACACTTACACCACCAACTCGAAGTTCATGAACATAACAATAGTTGTGTATCATTTTCGAAAGAAACCAACCACCACCATCAGCGGCCTTCCACACTCAAAACAACAACACAACACTATTCATTCACCTTGCACCTTTAGGGCCCAACAAAACAAGACACTTATAGCACCAAGATGAACTCCATGAACGGAGTAGCAACAGCCTCCCACACTGCAAACCAAAACAAAAAAAAAATCGTGTAACACCACGTCGTTTTTAGCGCCTCCCTGCCCAACCCTAAACCCTAATTTTGCTGCTTTCTCCCTAAACTCTATTTGCATCGCTTTCTCCCTAAATCCTATTTTTGCTGGCTTCTTCCTAAACCTTAAACTTCCTTCATATGAATCCCTCTGATCGTGAAACTGGTTCCCCTGGTTCCACCAGTCTGAAACTGTCATTCTTGTGCACAATTCCAAGGCCCAAAAAACCAATGCGAGGAACCTATCCCCTGTGGGGGTAGGGCCCAACAAATCTTTATTGGCTTACATGGAATCTGCGTAGTTTGGCCTGGGTTTTGTTGGGGTTTATGCAAGCTTCACAGGATGTTAACACAAAACTTTGGATGACAATTGGGAGCTTGCCAAACCTCACATTGAAGGGACCCACACTAAGTTAAAGGATATGGCCATTAATTAATTAGTTTTGCATACAGATGGTGTTCAATTGTTGATGGCCAAAAAAGTTGTACCACTTGGAGCCACTCAAGAATTTTAGCACCGATCAGTCAGCTTATTTGACTCGTAGTCATACAACCATTCATGAGAAAAGTTACTACAGATTTCCGAATGGACAACAACAGCTCATCTAGTTATGAACAGTAGGTTGATTGAGCTAGCCTACCATAGCCTACCTTAAACCCTAAACCCAAGGTTTGAATGCTGCTTAAGCACTGGTTTTTTGGACCTTATATGAAGTTGAAGATTAGGCCCATTCCCTATTAGTAAAATTCACTGAAATCCTTAGACCCAAGGTTGCAAATTGAATTGAGAAAAAAGCATTCCTCCTTTGGAATTGTGCTCAACAAATAAATAATTTTCTGATAAATAATAGATTGAATAATTGGCAATAGGGTAATTAGAGGGTATGACAAGATTTATGGATTTACCACTAATGGTTGCTGGGCAGTGAGAGCTTCAAACTTCTCCAAACTGGTCAGCTTAGAAAACTTACACCACCTGGGTGGGTGAATCCGGGGATGGGCACCAAGTCTGTCTAGCTAGGCATTTTGGGTGACGTTCAGTGACAGCCAAGTCCCAATTTTTTAAATCACTCCAGGCCAGAAAGGCTACAGAAGCTGCCCAAAATGGAAGGTCAAATCTGGGGCTGCTGCCAAATTTGGCTGCCACTACCTATAGGGCTTCAGCTTCCCATGATGTACTCCATCTGTTCAGTGCAAAGAAAATAATGTCAAGTTCTAAAATTGGCTCATTTTCACCACTTTAACAAGGAGGGAATCAGGGTTCTAATTTTCTGCTAAAAAGTTTAAAATGCAAAGTTCAAAGGAATATCTGACTTTTGGGTGTCGTTAGAAAGCTGAAAAGTGCTCGCTCTTATGAATTCCCCTTAAGTTTCCATGGGCAATTGCTGCAAGATGAAGTCTTTTATTTAGTTTTGCCCAATGGTGTTCTGTCCCTCTCTTCTCCCATAATAGGTAAGCTTATGTCTGTGGCCCCAAACACACCAATTGGCCCCAACAATCATCTGAGAGACTTTACAATTATTGTTTTCCCAAGAAGGGCTCATCATTGATGCCCTAGAGTTTGTGGGCCCTTTCTCCTCTCCTCTCTTCTTTTCTTTGTTTTTTGAAACTTCTTCCTTAAGTGTCCTTTGCTCCTCTCAAAACCTCAACTTCCCTCAACGAATGGTTTTTGCTTTTTTTTTGTCCTCCAAGCCCCAACCATTTGCACCTTTAGTGGGTACTTTACTCATCACAATGCCCATTGATGCTTGCCTTTGAACCAACCATGATGTAAGAACTACCTTACCCTAGGGTTAGGTTTGTCATTAAAATATGAAGTTGAGGTATTAAAAAACATCATACTTATTCTTACACTCTGAATAGTTTCACTCCTCCTATAACCATATCATGGTAGATCATGAAAGAAGTAATATTTTCAAATTAAAAAACGAATTAAGTTTTTGAAAAAAAATATTTGCCTGGTCAATGTGGAAGTTGACCCTAGGTTTACCATAGTCTACTTAATTGCATACATGGGATGGTAGACCCATATGATGTCGAATATGCCTAACCAATTTTGCTCACAACAACTTCACAACACAATGCCATTGATTATTCATATGACGGGCAATATCTATATATATGATGGTCCATAAAATAAAATGAAATATAGACACCATCCATATATTTGAAAGAGCAAATTGATTAAGGTCAAACACAGTTTTGACCAATTGGAAGGACAAATACCGTGTGGAAGTCAATGAAAATTACATGTGTGAATAGGGACACAAGTAGAGTGAGGCCCTAAAAGGATGTGAATTTTCTCTATGCAATGACTTCATTCATTCATTTGTGCTGTTCAAAAAGAGGAAAAAGAAAAAAGAAAAGGATGTGAATTTTTCTTGTGGGGTGGTACAAGATTGGATTAGAGTACAAAGAAAAAAGGTTGCTCACATGAAAAGGAGTACAATGAACCCATAAAAGGATTTGAATCTGCATGGTATGATCAAAGTTTGGGGCTGGGGGGCAATAAAAGAAAGAACAAAAAGAAAGAAAATTTTCCAAATAAGAAGCCCAGAAAGGCAAACAGATAAGCCCACCAAATTTTTTATTAAAAAAAAAAACTTGCAAGACACTACCTATTCACTTATCTCACAAGACCCCAAAATGTCAAACTACTGTACTACCGAAATAGGGCATCTTGAACTAAAGAACAAATCTAGAAAAAACTGGAAATCTGTCAAGATTTTAAATTAGAAGGAGAGTTGTTTCCTTCTTTTGGGGCACACATGGAAAAAATGCTAAACGTACTGCCCACGGTACACACCACCCCCTTATGCTCAATCTGGTCAACAATACCTAATGTTGTTGTGTTGAGCCAGAGTGAACCGGCAGCCACCAGCACACCATCCACTGGATGCCCTTCAGCACTCAGATATGGATGAATCTCAACTGAGTTCTTTCTCTAGTTTAACCTGATAACCCATTGTGTGAGAAAAAGTCCTATCTATGTATGTATAGGTAGGAAAACAGGTGACTACTAGTTAAGTAGGTGATTTATACATAGGTAGGGGCTGTTTTTACTACCTATCTCATAACAACTGGCAAGGAACAAGCACCCACCGGCACATGCACCATCCATTGGATGCTCATTATGACTCAGATGTGGATGAACCTCAACTGAGTTAATATGTGGTTTCATACATTGTGTAAAGAAGTAAGTCCTATGTATAGGTAGAGAGGTAGAAAAAAGGTGATTACTAGGTAAGTTGATGGTTTATACATTTATATGGGCTGTCTTTATTACCTCACTACAAACAACTCACGAATGGGTTGTTAGTAGATAGGTCAAAATAAAAAAGCAGCTGAACTAACCACCATGGTTAATTAGGAACGTGGAACCCAATAGAAAACTGTTTGCTGACCACTTACCATCAAGCAAGGTGTTATTAGGCAGGTAGGTAGTAGAATAAAAAAAAGTAGCTGGGCCAAAAAACCACGGTCAGCTAGGGGACTGGAAATCAACAGAAACTTACTGTCAAGTGGGTTGTTAGTAGGTTGGTAGTAAAAGAAAAACTGTTTCCTGACTACTTACCATCAAGTAGGCGATTAGTAAGTAGGTAGGTAGTACGAATATAAGAAATGCATTCGAGCTAACCCAACAACCATGGTCAGCCAGAGAAGAACTCGAAGCCAACAGAAAACTGTTTTCCTGACCATTCATCATCCATCCTGGTGGATGATAAGTGGGATTGGTGGTGGTTCACTGTGGCGCCAAGTTCATTCTGTGTTTGCGTCTCCGACTGCACTACTCTGTTGCCTCGGCGCCTCGAAGCACAAACAAACACACAAATCGAGAGAGAGAGAGAGAGAGAGAGAGAGAGACGGAGACGTACATACCGAGAGAGAGAGAGAGACGTACATACCGAGAGACAGAGTTTTGAAAGAGACAAAGTCCTGAGGAGAAGAGAACAGTCAGTAGTAGCACACTGATGGAGGAGAAGACGAGAGAATGGTGCAGAAAATGGAGTAATATGAGTGTTGGTGGACCAAGTGTGATGGTGACTCATGTGAAGTTGTGTTGTTGTTGTTGTTGTTGTTGTTGGGAGAGAGAGATTACAGCAGCAGCTGCTGCTGCATGGTTTAGTCTAGAGTAGTGGATCTGAAAGGAACGGGGAGAATGGAGGAGGAGGAGGAGTTTGGACTTTGTTCTGTTTTTTTCTTCTTCTGAGACTTTAGCAAGTTTCGTGATTGTTTTTATTTTATTTATTTTTTGGCGACAGCGGGTATGAAATGGTGGTAGGTTTTCTGTTGTTGTTGTTGCCGTCCAGTCGATCGGCGACAAGCATTAGTGTGGTCGATCGGAATGTAGTAGTTGGAGAAATGGGTGAGATGTTGCAATTGAGAAAGAGGAGAAGGAGGAGGCGAGGGCATGTTTCACTGTTGACCTGTGTTGTTGGGTTTCTGTTTCTGTGTCAAGTCTCTATGCTCGCTGCTGCCGCGGTTCTTCATCGTCATCAGCGGATCTCCGGTATGTAGTTTGTGTTCCAAACTTCCAATAATGGGGGGATTCTGCCCAAAACTGTGTGCAATACTCTTGCAAGATCCCAGATATGGTGGGGACAAACCTTCTGACAGATGGGTCTGTCTGTCTGTCTGCTTCAGTAAGCTTGAGCTGAATTGGATCGTCACTGACATTACTTCAGTTCAAGGTTTCTTAGATTTTGAGAAGAAAAAACAAAAAAAACACTCATACCCATCATGCCTGCCTCCGCAAAACCTCTCTGCGCAGGAAGTGCTGGTGATGTGTTGGAGGATAACCCTGTAGGTCGACTCAAGGTCTTTGTCTACGAGCTTCCCAGGTAAGAGGAACCAGCGACCCAAATGTAGATTGATGACTGTCTCCTTCTTCTTCTTCCTTATTTCTGCTGCAAATACCAAAATTTGCAACAGACAGAAATGCCAGAGGAGAATGCAAGATATTTCAATGGGTCTGGTTTTGAAGAGCTCTTCCAGGAAGATTGTGAGCTTGGTAAACTCAGTGTGTCTGGCTCTCTCTCTCTCTCTCTCAGTCTGTCCTGCTCCTTCTGGTGCGATCGAAAATTTTCTTCATATGGGTTCTAGGTTAGTATACCAAAGTTTGGACAGAAATGGCAGAGGATGCAAGAGATTTTGATGGATCTGATGAAGATCTCTTTGAGGAAAGATTGTGAGCTTGAAACCTAAGTGTGTCTGGCTCTCCCTCTCTCTCAGTCTGCTTTGATCCTTTTGGTGCGATTGAAATATTTTCCGCAGTATGGAGTCTAGGTTAGGAGTTCATCATGATCCACAATCCCTTCGTCTTCTACCTTCATACATTTGTTAGGGTTAGCAGTAAAAACTGCAATACTTGACATGTGATGTATGGGTATTCCTTGCATGCCTGGATTCTTATGTGTGTTGATCTTGATGTCTACTGCAGCAAGTATAACAAGGAATGGCTGGAGAAGGATCCACGGTGTCTTACACACATGTTTGCTGCTGAGGAATTTGTTCATGACTTCCTCTTAACAAGTCCTGTACGCACACACAATCCCGAAGAGGCTGACTGGTTTTATACACCTGTTTACACCACTTGTGATTTAATGCCAAATGGACTTCCTTTGCCTTTCAAGTCCCCTCGAATCATGCGTAGTGTGATTTCCTACATTTCCATTCACTGGCCCTACTGGAATCGGACAGAGGGTGCAGATCATTTTTTTGTTGTACCCCATGATTTTGGTGCTTGTTTCCATTATCAGGTACTTGTGATTTTGCATTTGAGAGACCTAGAGGACACTTGAAATTGGAGCTTTTGTTCTATATCAAATTTTATGTTGCACTTGTTAGTTTAGTTAAGCAAGAGAGGGGGTTAGGGTTCTTTTGGTGTCTAAAACAAGTCTCCTCTCCATTGGGTGGTGCTCTTCTTCCAGGAAGAGAAGGCGATTGAGAGAGGAGTTTTGCCACTGCTGAAGCATGCAACGCTCATTCAAACATTTGGACAGAATCACCATGTGTGTCTCAAGGAAGGGTCAATTGTGGTACCACCGTATGCCCCACCTGAGAAGATGCAATCTCGGTTTATTCCTCCGAGTACTCCACGCTCTATTTTTGTTTACTTCCGTGGTCTCTTTTATGATGTCGGCAATGACCCCGAAGGAGGTTATTATGCCCGGTAAGGAGTTTTCTTTTTTCCTAAAAACCCTGTACAACCAGGATGTGTACACTCAATTCTTGTTGTGTTTGTTGTTGGTACACCCCCTTGCACCTTTGAGTGTGGACCCCAAATAGCAAGTCCTGAAGTGATGTAAACAGTTGCTTTCAAAATTTTATTGTGGAGTATTCTTCTCTGGAATGTTACAGTTTATGATTTTGTGGTAAGAATAGGTTCCTATGAAAAGTGTACACTGATATATCAATGGTAACAAAGACGGGATTTATTTTCATATCAGGGGAGCAAGAGCAGCAGTATGGGAAAATTTCAAGGACAACCCACTTTTTGATATCTCCACTCAGCACCCATCCACGTATTATGAGGATATGCAGCGGGCAATCTTCTGTCTCTGTCCACTTGGCTGGGCACCATGGAGTCCTCGGTTAGTTGAAGGTGTAATTTTTGGTTGCATCCCTGTGATCATAGCGGATGACATAGTGCTCCCATTTGCTGACGCAATACCATGGGAGAAGATTGGTGTGTTTGTGGCAGAGAAAGATGTCCCCAATTTGGACAAAATCCTTTCTTCAATCAGCCCTGAACAAGTCCTTGAGAAGCAAAGGTTGCTTGCAAATCCAGCGATGAAGCAAGCCATGCTCTTCTCACAGCCTGCATTACCTGGAGATGCTTTCCACCAGATTTTAAATGGTTTGGCACGCAAGTTACCTCATGATCCCCACATTTACCTGGAACCAGGGCAAATGGTGCTCAACTGGACTGAAGGTCCCGTGGGAGACCTAAAACCATGGTAGGCTCAATATGTGCAGTATTACACTATATCTCCCTCTTGATTAGATAAAAAATCACTTGTAGTTTTACCCTGCAGGTTGTAAAATTGTTCTTTTCTATTTCTGCTGTATTCAAAATGTGGCTTACGTTTTGCAGAGCTTCATTGGGACCTTGAACATGCGGTAAGAAGTAAAATTGTGTCTGTTGTATTTTTGTTTTGGTCCCACATGTTTTGCAAGAAGTAAGGGACCTTGGTACCCATGTAAGGTGCCTCCGCATGGGGGTGCCCTATGTGCATAAGGCACCTTGTTAAAAGCAGAAGATGCCTCTGTAGGGTGGGTTCAAATGAGTCCACCAGTCTGCTACACCTATCATTACAAGAGAATGTGCTTTTTCTCACACAAAAAGCTACAGCTCATGACACATCTGAGGTATAATTGTGGTTTCATCCATTACAATTTACAATATGTGATTATTGTCACAATATATTACATTAAAATGGCAATTTCACATTAGGTAATGGCACATATGTATTTGTAATGTATGAACAAAAGTTTCACACGCAAGTAAAGAGAAGTGGACAAACTTCTGCCCAAATATAGGAAATGAAAACAAATTGCTCAGATCTGGTGGATGTTTTGTGGGGTTGGATAAAGAAACTAAATGTTGTTGGGGATATATTTCATAATGTACACATTGCAAAATTTTGAACATTTCATCCTACCAACACTCATGTCTTTTTTGACATACCATTGTTGGAAAATTGGTGCACAACAACTCAAATCTAAAAAGATTGATGTAATTCATTCTGGATTTTTTCCATGATCAAGCAAATATATCCCAATCCAGGTGCATGCCAACTAAGTTGATTGTGAGTCTTGTGCATTGACATTCTAGACTTGAGACCAAGGATATGCCAAGATGTGATTTCCATAACACAACACCTTTATATTTATAACCCATAACACCCAGAGTATCTATTCTTGGGCTTAGCATTGTCATTCTATCTTCAAACAAGTAGTGAACAATATTAAAGAGGTCAATATTTGATATTTGTACTTGCATTGAATGATTTCATCCTCTACTTGCTTTAGTAATCAACCAAATGTGCTTTTGATTTGATAAAAATGAATAGGAGAAATTACTAGTGGCTTGTTGGATTTGAGTGCCTATATTAGCATGGGGCCAAAATTTTGTCCCTTTTTGGCCCTCATGTTCCTAGATTCCAAACCATTTGAGTAGTATTGTTCTCCAAATTTGCAATCACATCCCAATCTTTATAATCCCTTAATGTTGTTGCAACAGTTTGCAAACATATCCCCAATGTTCCTTTAACTTGGCGCCCATTTTTTAATTACATTCATTTGTAATCATGTTGGTGGTCATGCGCAAAGTTGTGATGCTCACCAACAATTTGGACAACTTTGACTGCAACTTTGATAAGCCTAACTCCATTAAATGCCGGTTAATAGTACTCAGGTTGGGTTCGCAAATCATAATATTAGTGATGGTTTGGAATTAGGGGTTGGTAGGTCAAGTGAAATCCAAATGGCAACAAAGTGTTAGTAGATCGCAAGAAAGCTAGGAAGCATCCAACAACCAGTCATAGCTATGTAGCTACCAATGTTTTAGGGAGATGATAGGGAAGTATAATTTGGCAATAGATAATAACTGATTGAAGCTTCAATTGGCTAGTTGCTCGTTTATCATAGTACATGGGTCAGTTTGACACTAATTATACTATTTCCAAAAATGTTGAAAATTCAGAAAATATTTTGTTGCAGAAAGATTTTTCTGAAGGAAAATAAAGAATCTGATGCAATATTTGGGAATATATCATTTGTTGAATCAAAATTAATTAATTATTCAACAAACATGTGTTGAAGTGGCAAGGCACTAGGGTAATTTTCTTAACTACAACATATTATTACTGCTGTGAAACAAGGTGTTTTACTACCTTTGAATGAGAGTTGTGTTGTCATAGACTTGACATCAATTAACATTGTCCTTCATTGGGTTTCACTTTTAGTTCTAGGTCGACCCTTTTATTTCTTCATATGTGGCACTCCTCCATTCTACCTTCACCTTCACCTATTTTTTCTTATTGAAATTAGTTTTCATTCATGATGACTAATTTTTTTTTGATGATTAGTTCTAGATTTGAATTTGAATGTATTGTATGAAATATGGTTGAGTTGTCGAAGGTGTGACATTGGAAATTCTACAGGGATTTCTTTTAATGGGGTTTAGGGTTTTAAATAATTTTGTTCATATCTACCATCTGCCCTCATTGGTGTATAGATACTCTGTAAATCTCATGACATTAGGTTTAGTACTTGAGCCATTTCAACTAAGCAATTTTTTGAATTCAAACTATGTCAAAGAACCTTGTCAACTGCTCACCCAATTTCTGCAAACTTGATACCTCACAAATCCTGGGTAGATATTAGAAAACCAATGCTAATTCCACCTTGAAATAAAGCAATAGCTCATAATCAAAGGTTTCCACAGGTCAGTATTCTGATCTGTCAAGTCTAATGAATCAAAGGCCTAGTTGATAAACATCACAACCCATTCTTGGAATGAAAATACTAGACATTGTCCCAGAAAGACCCATCAAAAAAAATCATCATATGCATTTCCTGCAATTTGAGCTCATGGAAACTGTAAATGTATGTGCAGACTTAAATTGAAAAGCAATCTGGTATCAATTCATTGCAAAGTAACTGGTCAATCTTGATAAGTAAAATCCTTATCTATTTCGAATTAATGTGAAGTGTTTGGTGATATTCAAGCAGAAATGACCCTGACACCATTTCAGGGTTCTCCTTACATCACCAGCCCTACTAGCTGGAATTAATGAGGCACATACCTTGCAAGAAATCAAAAGGGCTATTAATAAGGGGAGAGAAGAAATGAGTGTAACCAGTGGACAAATTTGAACACACAAGCTACGGTTAGACAATCACATCCAGGCGTATGTTGGATGGGTTCATCCTTCACAATGTTTGAACCTAAGGTTGTTTGAACATTGTCACTTAAACAGAGCTTTGTGTGCAAAGCGTTTTGCCACTTTCAAGGCTTCATCTATGCCGGCAGCATTCTCACCCTGCACACCCATCAACCCCACAGGTGGCAAATGCTCAATACACAATCAATACCCAAGTTTCTTGTTCATGAACACCTTGTTAGTGGTTGGGGATTCATATCCAGCAGGTGCGTAGTATATTATCAGCCAAGATAGTCAGCCTGTGGGGTAAGCTGGGACAACCAGTCATCATAGTCTTTAAACCCAGGGCCTTCCAAGAACTTGAAAGAGGATCTGAGAAACCATGGTGTTCGCTTTATGAACGTGATGAAAACTCCCCATTCAAATGGAGGCATCAGCCCTTATGTGCTATTCTTTAGGTGAAGAAGTCACACTTATTGGAGAGATGGGTGGGGCCTTTAGAGATTTAGGTTGACATCAGTTCTTTGATACAATTCTTCTGCCACTTACTAAGCCAATTTCCTTCTCCATGATGATAAGATCAGTACATAACAGTGCAACACTCAAGGAGATATGAGCGAGCCAGAGATACCTGTCCCTGTGCAAGACCTCCTTTACCACCTCCACCTTTCCCATTGACAGGTTCCAAGGCCTTCCGTAGCCATTCTACCACCATCAAGCCTTGTTCAGCTGCCACCTTAGGCACACCAGCATAAACCAACACTTTGTTCTTGTTCTCATCTACGCTGAACACCATTACTGACAGATCCTGCTAACACCCACATGTGGAAGGCTATATTAGAATTTTTTTTGGCATCTTGAGAGAAAATGAGACAGATATAAGTCAACCATCCTCTTGGGTGCAACAAAATCCTTGGCAGGACTACTAGCACACCCATCTCTACAATAAGATATTTTACCAGTGAAGGAAGAATTCAGGGATTGAAAGAGAGCAACTGTCATAATAACTCTATTTGACCTCATATTACATTCTAAACCTTCAGATATTATGAAGGAAAACATCTAGTATACTCAAGACACAAATGGCAGTTGAGAAAGATGAGGACTTCAAAACCTTATGCTTGTCCATGACCATAGTGACAGCCTCTCGAACTGCCTTATTGTCCAAGCCCACATCAATCCGAAGAACACAATAAACCTCACTTTGTGCAACTGCTTTGTCAGCGAAGCTCACAGCACCTGCCAAAGCCGTTTGCAAGTTGGAGTCTGCAGCCTCCTTCTGTGCCTTTCTTATGCGATCCTGCCATAAATAGTTTCATGCAAACCAAAATGTCAGTTGCAAACTTTCAAGCAGCCTGAAGTATGTACTCACAATCACCAGATCCACTGGGAAGAGAAGATTACACTTATCAAATCTGACAAACCTCTGCCATAATCATGACATCTAACTGAAGAAATTAAAAGATGTGCAACAGGTACTTCAGCTTTGGCCCTTTCTGCGAGGAATGGCAAATTAACCTAAAAGGTCAGTAGATGGAGGCTGCACGTATCAAACTCATGCAATAAACAAGGAAAGAAATAATCATGAACTTAAAAAAAGCACCTGAAGATCATTGAGGCCAATGCGATATTCCGCCTTCTTGGCTGCAGGGAACACAGATGTGTCCAACTGACTCCTCAGTGATGCAACTTCCTATCACAGTTAAAACCCCACCTGTTTTAAGATAAAAGCAACTCCATGCAACACACCCTATCATTTGATAAAGGCTCCAAATGACCAGGATTTAGGGTTTAGGGACTGTTAAAAGAATGTCAACAAGCGAAGGGGTGCCAAGATGGCAGCTATTCCAAAAGTACAAATCAGCCAGCCTACACACAAGGATCAAAGACATTTGAAAGGTTCCCAATACAGTGATGGCCTCAATTCCATTTCCACCTGTACTCAACACTACTGATAACACATTCAAAGTTCACACATTGCAAATTGTTTTGGCAATATTTATGACTAGAAATGAACTGCTACAATGTCTCCTGTAACACAGGTGGACCAGGGCATATGACTTCAAAACCAATTTCAGTTCTAGTTATAAAATAGGGAGTATCTCCACAGAAGGATCTCTCTCAGAATGATACAGTGATAAATCACTGCTGACCTTTTCAAGTGCTGGACCATGCAACTTGGAGGCATTCTGAATGTAGGAGCTGAATAAATCACTCTGCCGAATTGCCTCTTTGGCTGCATCTGTGGTGAGAGCAGTCACACGCCGCACTCCCTTTGCAATTCCCTCCTCCGATACTAATACAAAAGCTCCAGCTTCCTTTGTGTTGGAGATATGGGTTCCTGATTAACACACACATCAAAAGACATCAACACTTGAGACTCCAGGAAATAACTCTGAGCACAAGGAGAAAGTTCAGTGCATCCACTATGAGCTGTGAAAGCCATAGCATGAACTAAAAGTAGAAACACTACAGAGAAAGAGATGACATGTGCTCCAGCAGGCATAATCAAGAGCCACCTCCCCAGGCAGGTGTTCAGCTGTACATTATTTTGACCCTCAAAAGAAATCATAAAATGTAGCTTGGAGAGTACACTACCTCCACAAAATTCAGTTGAGAGAAAGGCCCACTTTGGATTCTCAGGATCTGAAAGTAATTCCTCCACTGGTCTTCCAACACTAACCACACGCACAGGATCTGGGTACACCTGTAACATGACCCATATGTCAGAATTTTTTCAGTAAAGAACCCCACCCAATAAACATGACCATCATGTGCCAGTAATAAAAGGTGGCGTCAGATCCCAATTTCTTACCAACCAGATATAGCAGTCAGGGAAGCTACTAAAATTTCCTGTCTTTCATACTAAGCACATGTGCTTTGGTATTTCAACTGTCCAAAGCCCTGGAAAAATGTGAAAGTGGAGCACCTCGCCAAACACAGCACGCAGGCCCATGATGCGCTTGGCCTCTGCAAGGCTGGCTTCCTTGGCATACACAGGGAGCTCATCACGAATTTGTTGAGAGACTATTGCTTCTATCCTCCCCAAATCTTTTGGATCAATTGGTTTACCTGCAAAGGTTACAAGACAAGAGTTAGGATTCAGCTTGTAACACCAAAACACTTTATATCCTGGTTGTCCATAGAATGTGCTCCATGAGATTTGCCTTCATAGAGGCAGCAGTGTCAACAGGGCAGTACCATGAGAGAAATCAAAGCGCAGCTTTTCTGGAGCCACCAATGAGCCCTTTTGGTCAATATGATCCCCAAGCACGTCCTGTCATCCAGATTCAATTCCAATCTTAATACTCCTCAAGTCAATAATCAAATAGTTATGCACCAACAACAAGAATAGTTGGTGATACTGCTGGCCAAAGGTTTGCATTTTGTGATAAACAAAGGAAAAAACTGCAGGATGTTAGACTCATCCAAAATGAGTGAGAGACATGGGTGGATCAGCATACCTTGAGAGCATAGTTGAGAAGATGAGTGCATGTGTGATTGGGAGCAACTAGTGCACGTCTCAAATAATCAACCTATAATTACCCATCAGACAATGACACAACAAGTATCATACATATACTAACAATCTCAGAGCCTGAGGGATTTAAGGTTTAAGTGACAAAGAAAACAACTGCATTTGGAAAATACCTGCAAACCAACCAGAGTCCATACCTTAGCTATGATTTTATCTCCAACTGCTAGCTTTCCATTTGGAGTTGTCATGGAGCCAATATGAAGCACATACCCACCATATACTTGTACCTCCCTCACTTCTAATGAACCACTAGGGCCCTCCAACACTCCTGTATCATAAATCTGTATAAAGCTTACGTTAACACTCTCTTTTGGTTGTGAAATGTAAGGAAACAACCTCAATGTGCTGCTTGCCACTTGACACACAAATGTCCTTCACAATACTCCCAACCAATCAGCAGCACTTTCCAAATAACACAAATAATGTGCTTCTGCCAAATGAGATTCAAAACTTGGGAACTAACCTGGCCTCCTTGCTCAGCATAGAAGCTGGTGCTGTCTAAAACTACACCCACATCATGTTCTGATGTCGTATCCAGAAACCCAGCTGCACTAAATATTGCTTTCACATTGGCAGGGTGGTCCTGTGCCCATATCAGTACAAAAAGCTCCAAAATCAGATAAAGAAAAATATCTTACAATTACTATAATCAATTTATGAGTGTCCCATATAAACCCAATCACCACCTATGGTACTGTGACAGAGAGTCCCTACTAAACTCTTCACATATGCCATCTGTTATGCTGACAACATATAAAAAACATCATAAGGCAGAAGATACCTGATGCCATATGTACTTGGCTTTGTCCTCTGTTGGTAGAACCCTGCGCTTTTGCAGCTCAGCAGTTGCCTCTGCTTCCATAACTAGTGGTTTTCCACCTACCTGTCCAATACAGCCTCATGAGGTTTTTGTTGTTTACAAATTCACAATTACAAAAACCTTGTCCAATCCTTAGCTGGGTTGAAGATCAAAACCAAGACCAACATGTAGACTATTCACCCCATCCTGATCTCTGCGTAATACATTCTGTACAAGGGACTCAACTAAAACATGAGAAAGAGTCCTGCCTTTCCACGGGCACTTCTTGCTTTCTCTCTTGCCTCCTCCATGGTTTGGTTGAACCCCTCCTTGTCAACTTTCAAGCCCCTTTCTTCTGCCATCAGCTGCAGACAGACCAAAGAGCGTACAAACGAGTCAATATAAGATGCCACAGAGCCTCACAATTTAGCACTGATAATAAAATTTACTTGACCACCAAAAGGGGCTCAATGCAAATTTGGATGCAAAGCATCTAGAGGTGTACAAAATCACATTGCAGCTTTAGTTCCTGTAACTTCTTTGCGAAGATGCAGTGATAAAGTAGGACAGCATGTAGTAGAAGGCTGACTGTCAACATTAAGCACACTCAGACAAGAGAGAGACCTCTGTCAGATCAATGGGAAAACCAAAGGTATCCCACAAAATGAAGGCATCCTGCAACCAACCAAACAATCAAGTTCAGGTAAGCTTAGTGAATTCTCTTTACACACATCTGTGATCAAATTACTAATCTTGAATTTGAATGAAATCAAGTCATCCCCAAAAGCCAGATTTTCACGTAGGACACTCTGCATAAAGAAGAAAACAAGTGGCAGCTCCCTGTTAAGACATACCTGTGCACCCAGCACACCATCCTTCACCTCTGCAGCAGCCTTCTTGAACCTCTCAATGCCCTGCACAAAAAATCAGCAAAATGAAGGGACACTTATTGGCACCCCAAGACAGAACTCGCCATGCGACTGCAGGGCTATGCACTAAGCTTTGCACGAAAAATGGCAAATCAGGATATAAGGAATGGATAGTAGTCAATTGATGAGGAATCTCCCCATGAGTCTGAGCCAACACACCATCATAGAAGATTGGTAACACTGGGTCTCTTAAGTTGCTTGTACTCTCTACAGGCTACACCATATTTTATTACCTTTACAAGGGTTCGGCTGAAGCTGGACTCCTCTTCGGCAATGATTTCCTCAATTTTTGCTTGGTTTCTCTTCAATTCAGGGAAGATATCACCCATCAATCTTACAACCACATCCACCAGCCTGTCTCACACATTTGAACCATGGCAACATCTGATGAGTTACTCATTGGGACAATGATAAGTTCAATTCCTCAGTCCAATCAACAAATCCAATACTAGTGACCTGGAGACAGATCTGCAAAATGGCCTCCCTAGACCAGGATGAAAAAAGTGGTGTGAAAAGCATTGATGTCTCCATTGCATAATACCAAATATTGTTACTTGACAATACATACCCACTGAAAAACCCATCTGGAGCCTTTAACACCTCCCTTCCATAGCGCACTCCTCTTCTGAGTATCCTACGAAGCACATATTCTCGGCCTTCATTACCTGCATTGAATCAACACAGAAGTCACAGTTATCACCTCTAAAACCTGAACTTGAATGTGAAGAAGACAAGGGTTACAATTGAGGAAACCAAGCACAACTAGGGGACCCTTAATCTACACAAAGCAGAGGCAACTTCTATGGCAAGTATATAAATACAAAAGTTAGAAAAGCATTAGCAGTAAACCTGGCCGAGAGCCATCAGCAATTGCAAATGAGAGTGTTCGAATGTGATCAGCCACAACCCGGTATGCCATGTCTACATTATCTGTATCATCCTGTCCCACAAGCCCTGTATAGGGTCGTGCCCCTGTTGACTGCAGTATAATCACAGACAAAATTCCATCAGCAATTCCACAACTTCAAGTAAATCAAGCGTTACACACTCCTAAGAATCTGTGCAACATGGACTACATTACACCATTTTGAAGACAGCATTGACTACAATCAACAGAGTCTGGACAGATAGATTCAAATGGAAAAATGACCAGTTGAACATCCCACAGTCTCATGTGCTTATACACTAGATCTTTAGAAGATGGGACTGAAACCTTGTACCTTTTGAATTGCATCAAAAATAGGCATGAAGATATCGGTGTCATAATTGCTCATTTTCTGCTGAAGAACTGAAGTGACACGCTCAAAGCCCATGCCTGTATCTACATGCTTTGCTGGTAAGGGCTTCAGTGTTCCATCTGCCTCCCTGTTGAACTGTAACACAGGAAAACCAAATATCTGATACCAGCTTTGAAACAACAGTATGAACATTTATAGATATGGTGGGCAAATTATAATATGTAAAATGGTTGGGATTGCCATTAATTATCAAAGTGACTGAATTCAAACTTGGGAGAATTTTATTTAGCCTTCCTCTTTTTGACGTACCTAGACCATAGACCTAAGAACTCAACCCCACCAAACATGGTTTAAGACTTATCAGACCAGGTCAGTTCTAGTCCCATGTAGACCTATCAATTTAGCCACAGAATTAAGTGATGGACAAAGAGAACGGCATGAGTGCAAAAATAAAAGGTGGAACACAGGATTTGATTTCCAACATACCTGTATGAAGACAAGGTTCCAAATCTCAATACATGTTGGATCATCATTATTAACCAGTTCACTGGCATCCCGACCACCTAATCTGTCAAAGTGGATTTCTGAGCATGGCCCACATGGACCTGTGTCACCCATCTCCCAGAAATTGTCCTGCATCACACATTGAAGTCTTTTAAGCACTGTCCAAACTTCCAAGACACACATGGAAACAAGGGGAGGCCAAAAGAGCCAGTAGAAAGCAGCATTCCCCACTTTAACATATCATATAAGGCAGACTCAATCCAAACCCAGCATATCTATGGCATGGCAGATCTACAGAAGTACTGACCTTGCATCCAAATGGTAGGACGTGTTCCACAGGTAGAAAATTTCTCCAGATGTCTCTTGCTTCTAGGTCCTCTTCCAGACCTAGTTTCTTGTCTCCTCCAAAATATGTGGCATACAACCGGTCCATTGGTAACTTATAAACCTGCAAACACACATTAAAAAAACTTGATATTTGCCCAAGAATATGCAAATACTACAAAACAAAGAAGAACATAAAAAGGATATAAAACCAAAAAAGAAACCACAGAGAAAGATGAAGGGGAAAAGAAACAACATGGAGAGAATGACCTTTCAAGAACACTCTCTATAACAAGATGATCAAAGATAGGCATCTCCATGTATGACAAAGACTGGCATGAGGAACAAATCACAAGAGGACAATGTGCAAGTAAAATTGGATGTCACTGAGGGTTTTATCAGGGAAGAAACCTCTGTCAACAGCTCCCAAGCCCATGTAATGGCCTCTTTCTTAAAGTAATCACCAAAAGACCAATTTCCAAGCATCTCAAAGAACGTGTGATGATATGTGTCCTTGCCCACATCGTCAAGGTCATTATGCTTGCCTCCAGCACGGATACATTTCTGTGTGTCACATGCCCTCTTCAGCTGCCCCAGCTTGCTCCTCGGGTCAACAGTTCCCAAGAATATGGACTTGAATTGGTTCATACCTAAGACACACAGTAACACAACTTTGTCATACACTCTCTAGCATTCTGCAAAGGCCACTTGTAGTAGTAGACTGTTCGAGGATCAGTCTGATCCAGGAACCCTATGTTTCCAGTGAACTGAAAATCGCAGTTCACAAATAGACAGAGAAGAAACCATATAACACCCATGTGACAAAATCTCACAAAAGAGACATCAAAACCCCCTGCAAACAAAATCTGTTTTGCATTATCCCACTTGCACAATTTTCTACTTGCTGAAACCAGATGGTGCAAAAACCCTCAAAGCTGTATTCCGTCTGTAAACTCTTAGTAGATGCACTAAAATGTATATCTTTCATAAGAATAGAGAAATCTCCATTCTCACGATGAAGAAGAAAACAGCAAGGTTAACACTTCTTCAGGAAGCCACAGAAAGAACCAGCCAAGGGGAGATACAAAACAAAACACGAA
>Ga0116231_10004087_pt1 | contig 29750 bp, 27 predicted proteins | sample S1TSphgellanicum_2_FD_89695 | JGI IMG/M metagenome (GOLD analysis project Ga0116231, IMG submission 89695) | Host-associated microbial communities from peat moss isolated from Minnesota, USA - S1T2_Fd - Sphagnum magellanicum MG | ecosystem: Host-associated > Plants > Peat moss > Unclassified...
TAAAACAATTTGTCAAAGATGTTTTCAAAAAAAAAAAAAAAAACACATAAAAAAAAATAAAGGACCTAGGTCTTTTGATTGTTAAGAATAATTTACCAATTCAATTTGTGGAGAACATTTGGCTCAAACATTTAGTTTTTCATTTGTGTCCAAAATTGAATTCCCTTCCAAAAGGCAATTTTCACAAGAGATATTGCCAGGGTTAGTTGAGAAGACAAGTTAGCAATATGTTCTTCCTGCATTGGCCATGGAGATGGTGACTAATTAATCTAGTTGTATTTTTCACAACCCATTAAAAACCTTGATTCTATATAATTTTTTAAGCATAAACATTTCATTTACTATCTTTGATTTCTCTTAACAACATAGTAAATTTTCATCTCTATATATTGTTCTTCATATTTTTTCACTTTGTCTTTTCGCTTGATCTTCACCTGAAATGTTCAAAGAGTGGTTTTTCTATGAATGATGTACAATTTATATTTAAGTGTTTATATCTTAAAGTGAGGTAAGTTCTTCTAATTTTCATTTGTTACAATGTCGTCATTTACTATTGTTGCCCATAAAGGTAAAAGACTTGTTGGTGTTGATGATTTGGATATGAGTTTTCATGATGTGGCTTTTGAAGGGTTGTGTTGAATCAGTATGGCACGTTTAATTGCAAAATCAAAAAAACCATGGATGATCTGGGTTGTGCTTACCTTTATTGTGAGTTACTTTACCAAGTAAGCTTGATTATGATCACCTTGCGGGTTAAATCCCCCCACATTCAAATGCATGAAAATGTGTTCCAACAAAGGTTGTATGTCAAAGTTGAAAATTTTGGAATTGAAATTAAGTCTCCAAGGGGGTTTGTAAAAAGGAACATGCCAATTATTTTTATAAGGGAATCCACCACTATTGTGTCATCCATTACAAGATTTGAACCTACTTTCATTCCAATGTTTTTCCATTATGATTCTTTCAAAAAATTCAAATCCAGGTCATTGTAATCCAAGTTTTCCACCACTACTATTGTTGTCATTGTTATCATAGTAAGAGGTGGAAAAAGTAACCATGAAAGGTAATAAATTGCTAATCGTGAAGGTCAATTCGATCAAAATATTCTTACTTTTGGCAATCAATTTAGGACAAAATACGACCAATTAGTTGAAGCCAAAAATTTTGATCAATGTGTTATGGTGTTGATGAAAAATGTGACAACAACAACAATCAATGACTAATTTTTTCAAGCATAGCCTTATTGACGCACTCCCAACCTCCTCAATAAACTCAAATGTGAATCTAAGACGGAAGCAACAAAATAGTAAAATGTTGGGGCACACTCCCTGACGGGGGTAGAAAGGTGTGCTGGAGCTCTGGGATGAGATTAGGAAGATTGACAAGCACTTCAATCACTCACACGAACCTGCACAAACCAAACAACAAGTTGGTTAGCACATAGTTGGAGCACTTTTGGTGTTAGGACACGCCATGGGCAAACTTAGACTCACAAGACTCACCACGGCCTGGACTTAGGGGAAGCCATCACCTTCCCCTTTATAGTATACTCTGTGCCTAGCCATGGGACCGACATTCAAATGGTTTTTTGTCCCGTGACTTTCAAGTGGGAGTCTCAAAATTCCCACTCCCGCAACTTTGGAGGCCCATAACTTTACATGAAAACTTCTAATGGACATGAGTTCTAAAGCAAAGTTGTAGCCCTCATCAAGAGCTTTTCAATGATATGTGGCACGCCACCTGCACGCAAGGGAATTGGGGTGATTCTTGACTTTTATTGGTCGGGAGTCAAATTGTCAATTTGACTCCCAGCCCTTCTTTTGGCCATAACTTGTGTTTTAAGTGTCCACTTGGGTGATGCAAGCCCATTTCAGATATCTACGTTCCAAGAGCTTTCTAATGATATCATTTCAATCTAATGAGTTTTGACCTTTACACTTACCCTTTAAAGATTCGGGAGTCCATTGGGACTTTAATTCCCAAAGTGAGAGCTCATTTGGGAGTGTGAGGGTTCATTCCCTCACACTCTCTTGCACTCTTAGGAGCATGAAATATGACTCTCGGGTTCACTCTTGGCCCGCACCCTCGCAAGCCCTTGCCTTAGTCGTGAGCCCAAGGCTAGGGTCACAACACTTGTACCATATTGTCCAAAGTGATTGATGACGATGTGAAAACATGATTGCTTCAACTCCACACCAAATAAACAAGCCACCTACCTCCTATGAGAGAAGTAATTTATTCTTTCTATTTTTTTAATCCATTTTGAAATTTGTATATATTTTTTGCCATTGGTTCATTAAAGATTTTTTTTTTCTTTTAGGTTGTTGGGTGCAAATTTTTTAAGGTGTACCAAAATCTCGTCACAACGTCACCCTTTTCTATCTTTTTTACCTAGTTTTTTTTTTTTACCATGTAAAACACATTTTTGGATGATTATGATGGAATCTAAAATTGTAATAGTTTAAAATATACTCCTTCTGAAATTTTTAACAACTTTTGATTCATTATTTTTTATGGGGATCAAAACATAAGGTAAAAAAGGATTATAGTAAAAATTAAGCCCTTTTTGTCATGTGTGATACACCTTAAAGGATTTTCACCTTGTTAGAATGTTATCCATATTCAATCCAACAACCCATGTTATGTGAAAATTATGTGCAAAATGTCATGTGTCAAATATTGTTATTGTAGCTATGAATGGCGATGTGCATTGTAATGTTTATGGTGTGAAAACAACTATAAAAAAAGTTGGTTTCTTACAAGCTTCAATTGTGCCAACAATTGGAAATCGTGTTCCTTTTACCATTCAAAGAAGATGGTTGAAAGCTATGGTGGGTATGTCAAAAGTTGATTTCTTCATTCAACCACATCCAAAACAAGTTCAACTTTTAATCAAGACCAAATTACAAGGTAAATTTCAATTGACTCCTTTTTAACTCATCAATTTTGAGAAACACATTAAGTCGCCATTTATTTGACTCCTTCTCTTCCATTTTCATTAGATTTTCCTATTGATGTGAAACCCACATCAACAAAAAAGAAACTTGATTTTGATCTTCACAAACTTAATTTTAAAAATAACAAAGTTTTGATTCTAATAGTTAGTTTTGAAATTTCAATAGCTTAAGTTTTGAGTTATTTGGATTTTTCATAATTATTTAAAATCTTAAGAACTAAGTTTTCAATTCTCTAGAATTTTCATAATTGTTTAAAATTTCAAAAGTTAAGTTTTTGAATTCTCTAAAATTTTCATAGTTTTCTAGATTCCAAGAACTAAGTTTTGATTATTTTTTTAAATCATAGTTTTAAAAAAAATCCAAAACCTGAGTTTTGAATTTTCAGAAATTTTCATAGTTATTTAGAATTTTTAAAACCTAGTTTTTAATTCTCTAGAATTTCCAATAGCTAAGTTTTGAATTATTTGGAATTTTCTTAATCATTTAAAATTTTGACTCTAAATGCCAATGATGCTTATGATTTGAAACTTTTCAATATCCACTAGATATCAATATCCACAATTTTCTTCTTAAACATTTCAATATCTACAAAATATCAATATCAACAAAAAAAAATAATTTAACATTTAAATATCCACAAAGTATCAAGATCCACAAATTTTCAACATTTCATTATTTACAAAATATCAACATACACAATTCTTGGTGCAAAATCACAATATTTATAAAATTGTGTGATGAAAAAAACTTGAAAACATTTCATCTTAAACTTGGTGTGTTGTTTTCATGTTCAATTTATCTTTCATCTAATTCTAAGGGTGATTTTGGTTGTCCACACCTTAATCGCAATTCGATGACCTTAACCCCGTTGCCAATGAAATAAAATAAAATAAAAATATGGTCAATTAAAAAATAGCAACTTAATTTTGATTGCATCTCAAATACCAACATTTTTCAATCAACCTATTCACGCCCCAGTCCAATGACCTAAATTTGATTACCATCATAATAAAAAAATAAATTGTTAAAAAATAACGCCTTGATTTTGGTCGCCATCTCAAGGGCCAAGGTTTTTCGATCGACCTATCCACACCCTAATCACAATTTGGCGAGCTAAATCCGATCAACAAGGCAAAATGAAATAAAATTGAAATAAAATTTGGCCCATTAAAAAAGAACAACTTGATTTTTGGTTGCTATTTCAATGCTCAAGATTTTTTGATTGACTTGTCCACATCTTGGTCATAGTCTGATGACATAAATTTAATTACAAACAAAAAAAAGTTGAAAACATATGGACGGTTAAAAAATAGTGATTTGATTTCGATCGCCATCTCAATGGCCAAGATTTTTTGATCGACATGTTCACATCCCAAAATATTTAACCATAATTTAAAATGGTTAACATTCAATCATTTAATGATGTTTTGTCTTTCAAGTAATCTTCGTGTAGTTTCAACATATAAGTATGATGTCGGTATTTGTTTATTTGATTCCATATCTTATTTATTGAAGTGTTCATTAACATCCCTTTAAATAAGACAAAAATATTATGTTATATTTAAAACACTTTTTGGTATTAAATATACAAAAAACACAAGAATGTCATTTTAGGGAATTGGACCCAAGTTTTTTAATGATTTACATCATGGTAGTTTCCAACGAATACTAATACACTGAAAAAATGTCCAAAAGTGTTACAATTGGTGGCATATGAGGGGATTTTATGGTAATTTCTTGGATAGTAGGATATTTATAGCAACCAATCTATGTTTGAAATAAACATTTAATTAAAATTATGTTTAAATGTGGATTATATTACCAAACGAACACTTTACACATTGCTTATAGTAACCAACAGTTTGAACCAACTAAATATACATGTGATGTTAAAAATATTCATTGTAATTTGAGATTCAAAATTCTAAATCATTTATAAATTTCAATGATTACCCAATGTTCTCAAAACCAATTATACAAGAAGTGGAAACACTTGCCAAAAAAATATGCTTTCATTGGAATGATGACATAGATTGTGTTTTGATAAACCTTTTGGAAACTTATTCAAATGCACCTTTAAAATATTGTCCAATTATTTAATTCATCATATAATAGCAATGTTACTAAAAATCAAGTACATAATCATATTCAACACACGAGGGAAAAAAACTAGAGGAAAATTATGTTAATTATGTTAGTTTGGTAATTCCAATGTCCATGTCCAATAACATCCCAATATCTCCAATAACTGAAAATATTTTTTAATAATTAAAGGTTTACCAATAATTGAAAATATATTAATGGTTGAAAGTATTCCAATGGTTGAGAATGTCCCAATCATTGATGATGTTCCAATAGTTAAAGGGATGCCAATAGGTGAAGATGTTCTAATAATTGAAAAGACACAAATAATTAAAGATGTTCAAATACTTAAATAGTTATTTAATAAAAAATCAGAAAAAAATCACATAAAAGGAAAATATTGATTTTTGATTGGACACCTTATGATGAAACTATTTCAAAAATAACAAAATGTCATTCTATTGTAATTTTCCTTACAAAAGCTAATACTAGATAAATTTTGACACATCAAAAGAAAAAAAATCACAAATTATTTTTCATGTAAAGTACACAAACAATAAAATTTCACAAGTTTGTAATAATTCAAATACAAAAATTACATCCTCAACCCAAAATGGAATATATGCAATGTAAAAAAAATCCAACAAATGCACAATATTAAAAATCACATTAATTCAAAAGAAAACATGTGAATCAAAACATGTTAATACATATAGGTAAAAAATTCAAGATGTTCCAATAACACCATATTTTTGTTGTGAAAGATTATGTTTTCTAAAACAACTTCAAATTGTTGCAAATAAATAAACACAAAAAATTAGCACATTTTTCCAAATTGAAATGATAAACCATAAAACAACAACACACATATGTTCAAATTGTTTATATAACATCAACAAAGGCAAAAGACCCTTATATCAAGTCCCATATAATATATTAAGAAATAAAGTTATATCATTGGTCACAAAGTTAACACATTTAGAAAAACAACTTATTTTTCCACTATTACTTTTTGCTCAAATATATAAACTTCATGGAACTATGATCAATATAAAATGAAAGGTAATGTTATTAATGTCCCAAAAAATATTAATCAAACACAATTAATGTTACCATGTTTACCATATGATGAAGCAACAATATGTGTATTTTTAAAGTGACAACTTGAATATAAATCACCATACATGTTTAAAAATGTATGTCCCAATTTAATTTCAACATCATTATATTCAAATTTAAATGTTACCATGGACCCTTAATGGAACATTTTGTTTTCTATGTATACAACCTTGTTTAATCAAACAAATGATTAAAATATATCATCAATTCATGATTCTAATTCTAAAAATGAAGACCATGTAATTTGTGCACCAACAGATTCCATGATATATAATTTTTTGGATGCTTAAAAAAGTAATGATTACAAAAATGTTAGATATTTTATTGCTCCAAATCAAGATTTTTATCCTTTAGGTTTGTTTAGAAATAATCATTCAAAATAATTAAATTTTCCAACATTATTTTATGGGCATCCACGAGGCTTAACTATTTCAAAAAAATTATCATATCAACAAATATTTTATTGGGAATTGCTTCACAAATCAAAAGATTTCTCAATTAGTATTTTAAACATTTTCTTTAAAGTTGTGAAGGTTTTTATCCAAAAAGCTATAGGTTCTAGATGGGCATATATACGTAAGGGAAAACTAACTGGTAGATCATTAAAGGTACAAGATAAAGATAAACCAAATTTAAATAATATTTTCAAATCATACTTAGGATATTGTGATTTAAAAAGGCTATATACTTCACCAATTTATTTGGAAAAGTCTATTAAAAATTTTATTTGTTATGATAAGACATATTGACCTTCCGACGTTCTTTGTTTTACATCTAGAAAAAAATAATGGGATCTTTTCATAAAAGCTTTACATACCTTGCATGTTAAAAGACTAAATCTTTTAAACAAAATTGAAAACATTTAATATGTTCATATAACAAAATTCATACACAATGACTATAACATGTGCAAAATATTATGATCATAAAATATCATATTTGTGCACATTATTCAATAAAAACCCATTTATTTTTAGAAAAGTTTGTGATTTTTTTTTTTTCACTGAATTTCAAAATTGTGGCAATGAACATGACCATGGCCTTTTATGAATTAAAGATGCACCAATATATGGAATTAATACAAATAAGGTTTTTGAAATTTTTGTTGGTAAATACATTTCTTGTGATGTATAATTATTACCAATTACATTACAAAATGCACAATAACATTAACACACTTAAACGTGTAAGAAAAAATTCATGTTGTTTGTAGATTCCATTATCCATTACCTGCAATGAGTAAAACAACAATATTAAAACCGCTTGAATTAAAAAGGACTTAAATTTTAACAAAAATATTTGCAACAACAAGCAACAAAAGTTTTTGAATTTAAAAAAAAATTTAAAACTATGAAAACATTGCATTATCTGAATTTTTAAATCTACTACATCTTGATGAATAAACATACATATTAAGTTTAAGAAGTAAATTAACGAAACCAAACATTTTTCTTAAACAAACACCATCAAATATTAAAACCCAATGCATTTAACATATGTGCTAATCCTTTATGGTTTGCAAATACATATATTTAATTTATTTTAAATCCATATGCAAGTGCATCATATTGTACATTATCCATGACTAAAATTGACAAATTTGTAACATCAAAATTGCATTCAATAATAGAAAAATGCATATAAAATAAAATTGATGCCAACATAAGAATCTAAAAATTAGGTAATGTTTTATTTAATGTTGAACAAATGTTTTCCCAATTTGTTGCTTGTTTAATTATTTAAATTCCTTTAGATCATTCATAACTTACATTTAAGTTTATCAATACTTCTCCATACCAAGAATGTGTTTTTGTTTTAAAACCCTAGTCCTTAACTAAATCAATTAGAACCTAATTCCATCGACATATTGTGTGCATAAATTATAACCAAATATTTAAATCGATAAAATATTTATGAATCTTTATCATTAGGAGAATTTGCTTCCTATTACAACATTATAAATAACAAATTATCAAAATGCCACAAAAAAAATTTCATTAAATTTATAAACTATGATAAACATAAAGATATAGAAAATTGGTTAAGAGAACAACTTCTTTTATATTCATCACTTAAAAATTCTAAAAGTTCGTTATTAGGAACACATGATACTTGGCATGATGCCTATTGTCAAGTAAAATAAATATATCCACTATTAGATCCAAATTCAATTATAACATGCAAAACAAATGCACAAATGAAAAAAATCATGATATGAATTTTTAATTGAAATATTCACATCCATAAAACATATGGAATGATGACATTGGTGACACGCATCTTTTAATCCCCAACACAAATACATTAAATATTGAAAAATAGGATTTGAAAAATGATTTCATCATTTAATCATACAATACATTCAAGCATAAAACACAAAGTTTTGAAGATGATGGTTTCACAATGTCATTAAATTTGATGATAATGAATGAATTAGGATATTGAAGTATACTTAGACAATTAAATGAAGAACAAAGATTAATATTTGACAACATCATGTATAGAAAAAAAATGTATCATAATATTCCAATACATATATTTTCTCAAACACTCCTTATTAAAAATTGTTGGATTTTTTATTCCTTTAATGATAGTATAAATGTATTAGCACCAAACTTTTGGAAAAACAATGTTAAATGTTATGAATTAACTTTAGTTATGTGACAAATTAATAAAAAATTTAAACAAATATTGCACCTGCACACAAACTTTAAAAGACATTTAATATATCAATTCAAGTTGTTATTAAAAAATACCAAAAATTCAAATTAGTTCACATTTATTTTATACAAATATTTTAGTGCAAAAATAAAATAAATTTGTGTTTAACAAAACAAGTGGCCAAACATTCAATTTTGAATCTATAAACATTCATCATCATTCATGCCCATCATCATATAAACTTCTAAATGGTCCAAGTAAAATTGCAAGTTTACATATTATAATTTGTATCAAACAATATATGGTAGTTGAATCGTGTGTTGAAAATTATGCAACATATGATGGCCTTGTTAATGGAGCTGATGGTGTATTCAAAACATCAACATTTTATCATAATAAAACCATGGTTTGGATATTGTTCCCAAATCCAAAAACAAGAATGTAAGCTAGAGAAATGTCTACCCACCTTTATACAAACAATATTCAACCAAATTGGACACCAATTGAACCAATTATCAAAAACATAAGCATTGAAAAAATTCAATTTCATATTATAACAATAATTCAATTAGCAACAACAAGAAGCATTCATTGATCACAAGGATTATCGTTATATGAATTAACTTTTGATCCTACCAATGCAAGAAAATATGGACTATTATATGCTACTAATTCTCACATTCGTGGAATTAACAAAAGCATTATATTTATTAACTCTACTCTGACATCAAATTTTTCACATTGATCAATGTGTAGTTGAAAAAATGAATAGATTAAATTTTTTTGCAAATTGGACAAATTTTGTTCCTTAGTTAAAAAACTTTTATCATTCACATGTTATTATACAAGCTCTCAACACAAAAATACATGAGACCCCAACCTACAAGTATCACATGTTCTTTGCATTTTGAAAACTAAAATACAATTATCAAATGATGTACATAATTTCATAAATACATCAAAATATTCATACATTTCAATTTATGATGATCATGGTTTGATAATAATGCACAATGCACAAATGCTCCTCTTACATTCTTACCACACAACATGTAATGGATCAAAATATATATATCAATTACATTTAACATAAGACCTGTAGAGCAATTCATGTAATATGTGTTTATAAAAGTCAAATTTTATTTGATTTTTATGTTCCTCAACACATTATAAGTGTTGGTTCAAAAGTGCCCAAATAATTGCCCATTCATTGTCTTACGAGATTTTAACATTGACATTTTAGATGATAGCAATCGTAAGATCAATAAACAACAACTAATAGACTTTATGAATAAATTAGAATTAAAATTTCAATTCAAAAATATCAAAACAAAAGGAAAGGTTTAGGTGAAGGAGTTTTGTGTTGTGTAAAAGGTTACATTGACAAAATTACATTGACATTCACCAAAAAGAATGGTACAAAGCTTCCTAATGTGCACAAACTGAAAAAAGATCTCAGTAAAATGTGATCTCCTTTTGTTTTCATTCTAAAGAATCCACTCTACTGTGTCTGCTGTTACTCTCTCTCCATGGCCACATCCAGCCTGTAAGTGGTGGAGCTGCCTTCTCTACACTAATTTCTACTTGTAGATTTTCAAGTCTATCTCTGCATCATAATCTATTTGCTGTCTGTGAAGTCAGCATCAATAACCTCATCACCTCCGGGTGTAGCACCATTGCCACCAGCAGTTGGTCCAGCTTCTCCAGGTGCTGGCCCACCAGGCGTAGCACCTCCTTGACTGTAAAGAGATTGTCCTATTTGCATTACTTCCTCATTGAGAGCTGCTAATGCATCTTTGATGGCTTGTGTGGACCCACCTGCAATGACATCCTTCAACTCCTTCAACTTGGCTTCCACTTTCTCCTTTACTGGAGCTGGTACCTTATCACCCAATTCCTTCAGCTGCTTCTCCGTTTGGTATATAGTGGAGTCTGCTTGATTCTTTACATCCACTGCCTCTCTCTTCTTCTTATCTTCCTCTCCAAACTTCTCAGCTTCATTCACCATTCTCTCAACCTTCAGAACACCAAAACATCAGAATGCATAAAGTCAGAACAATATCTTCATCAGTGCAGAAACTTTCTAGTACTTAGTTTGGAAGTCAAAAGTGAAAAAGAAATGACAGAATATGCATATCACAGATGGTGTACTATTTCAGATCCAACAATATAAAGAGATGAGATACCAAACAGTAGCGAGGAAGGGGATTCCAACACTCGAGAAGACCAGACCTCGAAACAAAATTGAGAAGTAGTGAGTACTGCACTAACCTCATCTTTGGGCAAAGTACTGGCACCAGTGATTGTGATATCCTGCTTCTTTCCAGTGCCCTTGTCCTGTGCACTTACGGACAGGATGCCATTGGCATCAATGTCAAACCGGACCTCGATCTGAGGCACACCTCTTGGAGCTGGTGGGATCCCATCTAAGCGGAAGCTTCCAACAGATCTGTTATCCCTCACAAACTCTCGCTCCCCTTGCAACACATTAATCTCTACACTTGTTTGGCCATCAGCAGCTGTGGAGAATACTTCTGATTTGGAGGTGGGCAAGGTTGTGTTGCGTGGGATAATTTTGGTCATCACACCTCCCAAGGTCTCCAACCCAAGTGACAAGGGAGTCACATCCAAAAGCACAATATCACTGACCTCTCCAGCCAGCACACCAGCCTGTAGCAGCCAGACAGACAAAAGTGTGAACAACTCATTTCCTACACTAATCACATGCTCTGGAGGCTACAACAGAAACAATTCTGGAAATAAACTCAGCTTTTAATGTTAAACAACACCAGAAGCATCTGAACAACAATATCTTGTAAGAGATTACTTAATGCCCAAAATGCCAAAGCTCAAGCCTCTCAATTAAGCAACTGGAATCCACAGCAAACAAAACTACTCTAGGAGAGATTCTTCTGACCTAAACTGTATGGGAGGAGGTGAATATACAAACCTGGACAGCTGCTCCCAGGGCAACAACTTCATCAGGGTTTACAGTGACATTAGGATCCTTGCCAGTTAGCTTTTTCACCAGTTGCTGTACAGCTGGTATTCTTGTGGAACCTCCAACAAGTATAACCTCATTGATATCCTTGAATGTCAGCTTTGCATCCCTCAAGGCATTCTCCACAGGAGTCCGACAACTGCAGCAACAGGAAACATGTTAGAAATTGCTTCTCCAGCCTACAGCATCAAATACACTCAATCACACTCCCCGGTGCCATGTTCATATCAATGAACAAATGAACATGATGGCAAACACAGTCACAGAAGTAATGGATGATAATGGGTATAGAAAGCATACCGATCAAGCAGATCAGAACACAACTCCTCAAACTTAGCACGTGTTAAATTTGTATCAATATGCTTGGGCCCATCAGCAGTTGCAGTAATGAAGGGCAAGCTGCAACATGCAACGCAGGCACAAATAATCATCAGCAATAACCTATCCAGCAACACACAATCCCAGTATCCCTTTGACTGACAGCTAAAATTTTGATGAAAACCCCCCCATGTATTTTGGTCATAACAATACATCCTTACAAAATTGTAAAGCATCCACTTCCAGCAGACAATTGATGCCCTGTGTTTGGATACCAAAACTCACCTAATACTGGTCTGAGACACCGAGGACAACTCCATCTTTGCTTTCTCTGCAGTTTCAGTCAACCTCTGCAAAGCTTGCTTATCCTTCAATAGGTCAACACCCTCTTGTTTCTTAAAATCATTTGCCAACCAGTCCACTATGCGCTGCAACCAACCAACGAGACACCATCAATTGCAAGATTTTATCAAACAGAGTAACTCCTGCCAAATACCAGAGACACCATACCACTTTTATCTACTAAAACAAAGCACCCATGCACCTAGACATATATTGCCTACAACTCTTTCAAAGAACCCATCATTAACTTTTGACTTTCGACTCTGGTGGAAACCACAGATGTACCCCAAATCTAGAACCAGAGGATCGTACCTTATCAAAATCATCTCCACCAAGATGGGTATCACCTGAAGTGGAAAGTACTTCAAAGACTCCATCCCCAACCTCCAACACTGACAACAACACCCAAGACACAACTGTCACAAATACACTCCAGCAAACCAGACAGCAAGCAATTATGGAAAGCGAGTGGTCATAGAGGTGTTTTGTGTGTACTAGGAAGTAGCACACATAACTAGCTTGCCCCTGGATTGCAGCAGGCAAAAGACAGAAGTACTTCTGTACAAATTAGTATCAAATGAGAAAGAAAATGTACCTGAAACATCGAAAGTACCACCTCCTAGATCGAAGACGAGAATGGTCTCATTACTTTTCTTCTCAAAGCCATAAGCTAGAGATGCAGCTGTTGGCTCATTAATTATTCGCAAAACCTCAACACCAGCAATACGGCCAGCATCCTTAGTAGCTGTACGTTGTGAATCATTGAAGTAGGCTGGCACTGTGATCACAGCTTTGTTGACTTTGTCATTAAGAAACTTGGAGGCATCCTCAACCAACTTCCGAAGGACCTGGCAGACAACCCAAAAGAAAGCTCAGAATCATAATCATTATCCTCCATCACAATTTCCAAGAGAGATAGATAGATAGTCTTCCTCAACTGCAAATATTTCCATTACACAGCAAATCTTCAAACTGGGATTCGTTCCCATGCAGGTAGCTCCAGCATCTGATTACATGATTAGGCTTTCAAACTGATCTATTCCAAACTGGGATCACATCAGAGAGAATCTTCGTTCTCCAATTTCTTTCTCCAGCAAGCATGATCCACATTACAGAAGTTTAATGACATGAAGGAGACTTAGAGGACCGCAAGAATACCAGTTGTAGAAATCTCTCAATCTCTCTCTGTCTCTGTCTTTCTCACCTGAGCAGAGATTTCTTCCGCCGCAAAGCTCTTGCCGATAGCGGGACAGTCGAGCTTCACGTTGCCGTTGTTGTCACGAATGACATGATAAGAAACCTGTTTGGACTCTTCATCGACTTCGCTCATCTTGCGTCCAATGAATCTCTTCACGGAGAAGAAAGTATTCGCAGGATTGACGACGGACTGCCGCTTCGCAATCTGCCCGACAAGCCGGTCGCCGTTCTTGGAATACGCAACAACGGAAGGCGTGGTTCTTTGCCCCTCAGCGTTGGTCACGATTGTCGGCTTTCCTCCTTCCATCGCCGCCACAGCCGAGTTCGTTGTCCCGAGATCAATCCCGACAACTTTCTCCGCCACAACTCTCAACCTACTATTCCCATTTCCCCTGCGTCCCCCGCCGTATCTATGCACGGAAGAAGACGAAGACTTCACTCGCAATCTACAACCACGGAAACTCGAACCATTTTTCAATCCAGCACCAAAGAAAGAAGAAGATGATGAAGTACTAAACACTCCTGCTTTCCTTCTTGCCTCATCTCCTAAAACAGAATCGCTGCTAAAACTCTTCGCTCCACCAGCAACCCCCAAAACCTGCGAATTCACTGCAGTCGCCGCCATAGATTAGTCTTCAGCTCCCAGAGAAAAGCAAAAACCAACAGATTTTTTTTTTCCCCTGCTTGTTGTTGTTGTTGTTGTAGTCGTCGTTCTTCACAATCACGAAAACAGAAAATGAGTTGCTCTAAAAGAGAAGCTCTCGGGAATTGCAACGCTCTCTTTTACGACTCGCGCGATGGGTTTTTGTAAAGGACGAGCTGCGCGGCTCGCAACTCCTATTCTAGACGGTTCCGGAGGAGGGCGATTCTGCCGTTCTAGACAGTTCCGAAGAGGGCGATTCTGGATGCTTCCAAAGCGGCTGGTTTAATTTTTAAAAAATTAATTAATCAATTAAATTAGCTATTTAAAAAATATGTTTAATTATAAAATTTTAATAATAAATTTATTTTAGAATATATTTAATTATAAAATTTTAATAATAAATTTATTTTAGAATATATTTAATTATAAAATTTTAATAATAAATTTATTTTTAAAAAATCAGTCTCTAAGTCTAGGTTTTGATTTTTTTTTTTTAAATTTTGATTTAGCAAAAGTAGCTTTTTTTTCTTTGGGAAAAATCAATCACACATGTTTTTATACACTTGAAAAAAATCACTTTTTTCAAATTTTTCATTAATTTTTTTGGAAAATTTGTGGGGAAAAACATTCTTCAGGTCTAGTGTTGTGTCACTTTGAGATGTTGATTTTATAATAATAATAATTATTATTATTATAATTATAATAATAATTATTATTATTATTATAATTATAATAATAATTATTATTATAATTATAATAATAATAATTATTATAATTATAATAATTATTATTCAAATTTCCCCAGTGTGGTGTAAAGCTTGGGGAACACGGTTCATCCACCCTCAAGTGTATATCGGCTGTCGTGGAGGAACACAGGAGGGCCACGTCATTACAGTTGGCGGCCGTCACTGAAACAGAGATTTGAGTCATTCATCTCAATCACAGCCGTTCAAAATTCTACCAGATCTTTAGGCTTGTTAAGGACCTTGAATGGGCCCATAATTCTACCAGATCTTCATGCTCGTTAAGGACCTTGAATGATCTTTATGCTCGTTAAGGACCTTGGATGATCTTTATGCTCATTAAGGACCTTGAATAGGGCGATTTTCGGAATGCCGATCTTGGATGGTAGTGATGGTGCCATAGTGTAGGCCCCAGGCATAGGCCTTCTCAACGTAAGGGGCAAAGGACAAGGCAATAGTTGAATATGCTCCTTCGTATTTGGGAATGTCCCCCATCCATTGGCTTTATGTATTGTAAAGCTTAGGGCCAAAGTTATCATTATGGTATCATACATCTTCATAGATCATCAGACTTAGGAGCGGTACAATTCATTCAAGAATACACCCACTTTCTAAAAGTGCAACAAATTTTTACACCTCTTTATAAATGTAAAACACCAACCACACTTGATGTTAAATGCATTGTTAAGTTGATGTTAAAAAAATTCAAGTTTGATCACCAATTCATACCAACGTTGTTACATAACATCAAAATCCAAGTGTGTCATCTAATGTGGTAGTAGGCGCTATTGTGATGGTAAGTTAGTGATAAGCTAGTGGCATGCTCTCACCAAATCTTCAAGAATTTTTCGATTTTGGATAAAAAAAAGTTTGTGTTTCATGGCACCTTTCAAAAGGGTTCTTTAACTCAATGTTTGGTACCCCTTTCCCCACATTCCTTACTTGAAGTTTTTCATTACGCATTCTTTAATGTTCTCTACCTAAGTTCCTTACTATTCTTGGGTTTTCCACCTATTTTGGCTTTCATTGACTTTTGTGTCCACAGACTTTGTGATCTAGACTTCACCTCGTAATGTAATAAATCAACAAAAACTTTTTGCTATTGTTTTTTCTTCACATTTTTATCCTTGTAAAATCTTTGTTCAATTTTATAAAACATGGTGAATTGTGATTGTGCTTCAAAATTTCACTCACACATGATTGATTGTTTGAACTATCCATCCATGGGTTATGAAATTAACTAATTAACTAGGTAGTCAATGAACCATTGTCGAATGAACTACATCTTGTTGTTGTTAAAGTTGGAAATGATGAATTCATCTCAAGAAGATTTTCATCACAATTGTGCAAACTTTAGATTCATAGTTTGAGTTTTACCTGTGAATGTTAAAAATCATGGAAAAGTTGGTGGGTGTTGATAGCAATCAACTAAGAGGTGTAAAGGAACATCCTTTATGAAACATTGAAAAAACTAAACCAACAATGGCTACAAATGTGTTCTATTACCACCACCACACAAGGTACATTAAAAAAAAACAAAAAATAAGCTTTGCAATTGAATTGAACTTTTTTTTTTTCAAATGAATTTTGTTTTCTAGTATAGGTTTGACAAGAATTGATGGGATCTTTGATTGTTGTTTCTTTTTCTTTTGTTGTAATATTGTTAGGGTCAAAACCAAAAGTAGTGAAATAGTGTTGAAGTCCATGGGGGCTAAGAATAATAATGTTGCAAAATATAATGGCAATAAAAAAAAAAAATAGCCAAGAAGATGATGTGTTTGATGCAATGGTTTATGAAGGTGCATGGGAAATGTTCCTTACCACAACTCTTGCTTTCAAAGGATTGAAGGTGACAATAGTTGAAAAAATGTCCAAAAAGATCCTCTTCATGTCAATAAGACACTACACCATGTGTTGTGATGTTGTTGCAAGAAAAAAAATGGTGTAAAACTTGGTCTCCATAAGGGTTAGGCCATTCTATATCACTTCCTATTGGCTTTCTTACTTGTGATTTTGATTTTCATATTTGAGGCACATCAATGGGATTAGATCATTCGTTCAGTTGTTTGTGCTTCATGAGGATCTTGAGACGATATTTAATCTCCTTATGCTTGTAAATCCTTAGGTAGCTTTTGCAATGTTCTTGTTGTGCTATGCCCAACACCCTAACTATTTGTTTTGTATAATGTTTCCATCTCCAACTATTTTATACCATTATATTGAATTCAATACTTGTATCGTAATTACATTGGAAAAATTACTTAGTGTAGCATCTTTAGATGGTTCTATCGGTCATCTAGCTTGTCATCAAGCCACTCTTCTTGCTTTCTCAGACATGTGAGGCTTCTTATTTGTAGTTCGGAGTGTTGTCAGCACATTCTTGGGATGTTAGGCACCGATTGCTCATACACTTATCATTCATTTCCAATATAATGATCACCCTATTATTTTGGATGTAGTAACACATGTTGAGAATGACATTTTCCCATTTTAGATGGCATTATGAAATACACGAGCCATGTTACCTTAGGTTGTTTGTTTTCAAGTCCCACCTTTTGAAAACTTAGTCGTTTAATTTTATCCCCAATTATAGGCTTCTTTGGTGGATTGCCTACATGAATAAGAATTTGCTTCACTTTTAATAAATGTTTTTTTAGATGTCATGTGAACACATATCTGTTCATGTGCGGGTCCGAGGACAAGCACTTGGTTATTAGCTCATCTTACCACACTTACATTTCATATATCTTCAGCCCATTTCCTTACAACACTACATACCCATCTTGGCTTGTCATATCTTATGGTTACCCATCTATCATGGTGTGAATGTGGTTATACCATCGATAATTTAAGTACTCATTTGCTTTGGTGCTCCTTCAAGAGTGAACATACAGTAGTACATGATACATTTCGAGATATTATTAGAACTATTATTTTGGAGAATGGAACACATGTTCAGAGGGAGGTTTCCCACTTTTTCCTTCACCACATTCAACAATGAATGGATATCCTTATCACCAGAGATGGCTTTCGAATTTTGATGGACATTGTCATTGTTAACTCGACTCACATAAATATGGTGTAATGGACATCGACAACAACACCATATGTAGTGATGATGACTACTAAAAAAAAAACACGATCATACATGAAGTGAGCACTAGGTGATGACTTCATTCCCTTTGCTATTGAGAGGTATAGGTGTCTTCATTCTTGATTTGATTGCTTGTGCACATGGTTTTTCTTCTAATAACACATGATTCTATATGTGAATCTTGATTATTGAAAGTACAAATGTTTTTACATAAGAACCCTAAGATTGAACCATTGTGTGGATGCAACCTCAATGCTACCTTTATTAATTTAAGGTGATAATTATATAGATGCCAGATAATATGTTGCTAACAACTAATTAAATATTAAGATCCCTACTACTAGAGGTCCTAACACCATGTGTGAAGGCTGCATAAGAATCCGAACTTTCCCATTCATAAGTAGTAGGTGCATGGCCTTTTGGATTTTTAGGAGTAGCCATAAGGTCCCTTTGAGGGTTAACACTAAGTGCCCAACTTTGTGCATCTTCTCCACCAAGGTTTGTCTTTAACTCCGACTTGTCAATGATGTTGTGGGGTATTCAGAGAGTTCATTAAATTTCTTAACTGTATAATTGGCTCAATTGTGATCACTCTTTCCTTTCAGTGAACCATATCTCCCTCCAAAAAAAAAAAGGTCTGTTTTGGCCTTTACTTTTTCAAAGATAGCTATTGAACTTATCTATCAACTCCAAAAAAACAAAATCAGCAAAAGCTATGGTTGTTTCTTCTCTAAAACTCTTTTAATTGCTCAGACCCCAAGATTTTTAGTTGTCAAAAAAAAGTTATTATAATGAAGAAAGTTTATCCCATTTGGCCACTTCAAGTGGGACACATTTGTTTTGCAACTCTCCTCAACAACTCTATGGACATCTATTTCTTTAGGTTTAGCTACCTAATCATACTAAATTTTCAAGTCCTAACATCAAAATATGCATTTATAATTGCATTCTAAAATCACACTATTCTCATTTTTGAGAGTTTCAAAACAAATTTTTTGATTTTCAACCACATACATGTGATCCAAAAATGAAGCCCAACAAATTTTTTTGGTATGTGAATCTCAAATTAGCCTTGGAAATATCTTGTTTTGGACACATCTAAGAAAATGCTGCAAAAGTTGGGCAGTCATGTTGCAGCAGAGAGAGCTTGGGGATAAGAAAAGGAAACAGAACAACAAGAACAAGAGAAGGAGAGAGCTTCGCGATAACAAAGGAAACAGAAGAACAAGAACAAGACAAGAAACAATTGAAGAGAAGAACAACGAAAACAAGCGAGCAAACATAAACCCAAAAGCTCGAAGAGAAGATGCAGATCATCTAGGGAGAAAAATCCCACAAATAAAACACTAAGCTGCAAACCCTGAGGAACATACATCCATACAAACATACATACACAAAACGGCTCAACAGGAAAAGAGAGATGAGAAATCGGAAAAATGAAATCTAAGAACAAAAACACAAGCAACCCCGGAATTGTTAACATGTTCAGTCACTGCCAAGTCAAGAGGAGCTTGTTGTCAAGAAAACATGCACAACTTAGTTGCAGATTATGTGTTACCAAGATGCGTTGGAGACTAGCTTGACATCGATGGCGATCGACAAGATGTAGTCGGAGGAGCTGGTGTCGTGCAGTGGTTTGCTCCTCCCTCCCTCGCAGGTGAAGAAACGATTCAGCAAGAATGAGAGACACTACAAGGAGAAGAAGCTTACGAGGTCAGTGTGATGAAGAACAACTCGACTGATCTCTACAGTTTCTATATAGACATGTATTCTTGCGTGCATCAGAAATTGCTCATACATATGTACATATATATATATATATATATATATATTGCCATGGAGCTTGCGACAACAACGTGCGTCCTTGATCACGATGTACAGACACTCTTTGGTAGCTCTCCTCCCAAGAAGATGCAAAGCCAATTCACAAACATCTCGGACATCATGAGCAAATCCTTTGCAGCGAGAAAAGCTGCTAGCAAATTTTTTAGTGACATCATTCATGTCTATGGAACGTTTTCATGCTTTGAAAAAAAGCTCTCAGAGCTGTAATGATCGAAAGAACCAACACCTATTACAATAGCAAAAGAAGACGCGGTCTCGTTCCTCTCTTCTTCTTCTTCTTTACTGGAGAATCCCTATTGTCCTCACGACGACGGAGCTATTACTACTACAGAATCCAAAACACATACCATTCCTATGCGCGCTTATTTCCTCACTGACCGACGTACTACACATCCGCATCATCTGCTGCTTCTTCTTCTTCTCCCACCTTCTTCTGATGCGGTTTTTTGAGTAAAGAATCGAGGTTTCAACAGGCGCAAAAATCCAAAAAAACTAAGCTCCTCACGCACAAAACATATGAAGCTCTTCAAGAATACAACAATCAGAAGGAAGTCCCTGAGTCTAATCTGAGAAGCAAACACACAGCCAGATGCCAGAGAGCTAAGAATCTCTCTTCATCGCCCGGTTGCAACAACAAATTCAAGGCCAATTTCGCAGCCTCAAAGGAGTCGAATTGCTTAGACACTAAGTGCAATGCATGAATCACAGAGAAGAAGAAGACGCGGAGAAGACGAAGACGACGCAGTAGAGAAGAAAGAATGTTGCTATCAGTCTTCTTGCAATCCGCTAAGAATGATAGATCCTATGAAAAGACCTCCGGCAGCAGCGAGCAGCAAGGCGGCCACGACGTTTTGGGCAAGCACAAGAGCTCCAGAGTCGTCAGGGACTAAGACTATAGTGCCTATGGCAGCTACAAACAAAGGGAGGGAGAGAGAAGCCAGAGCGGGAGGAGAAGCGGTTGCGAAATTCTCCGCAAGGCTGAGGAGACCAAGGTCTTCAGCTTTGGAAAGCAAGCCAAGCTTCTCGATGGTGGAGAGAGAGAGCCCCGCGCTCTCGGCCTTGGACAGCAAGCCCGCTTTCTCTACCTGGCTCAACAGCTTCTTCTTCTCCAAGCTCTTGACGATGTTCACTGGCTCCGTTTCTGTGTTCTCTGCAAAGATACCAGCTCCAAACCACTGCTTGCTCCATCCGTCGTCGTATGCATTCACTTTCTTCTTCGGTGCCATGGCACGGATCTGCAATCCTTCTCTCGAAGCGCCGCGACCTCCAACACCAAGGCCTCCATCGCTGCTGGCGCCACACCTGCGCAGGGAAATTGCTCCGAGTCCGTGCAATGTGCTGCCGTGCGCGAATCCGAGAGAAGATGCCATGGCCTTCGCTCCTGCTTGAGCCATGCTTCGATACTTCCTCGCTCTTCTTCTTCTTCTTCTTCTTTTCTTTCTGCTTCTTCTTCCTCTCCACAGAAGCTCTTCTTCCTCTTCTGCGCTGGAGTTTAGTAGAGAAAGAACAGGAGACAGATGGAAGAGAAAAACGCAGATGCAACAAGAGAAGAACAGAGGAGACGGAACAAGGCACGCGCGCGCAACACAATGTGTGGTGTGGGGCGGGCGAGAGATAGGGAGAGTGGAGCGGCCTCTCCGGTTGTGAGCTTTCTTATCCTCTTGTGCACTTTTTTTTCTCCTCCTGCGGCAGGTGTGTAGGGTCCACCGCAAGACGTTCCGGAAGGAGAGACTACTACTCTCCCGTCCTGGAGTCCACTTGCTCTCTGTCAGCAAACCGACATCTTCTGTTGGCCGAACAGTATTTACCTGACCAAACTTCTATTGGCCATGGCTGACGATTCGCTCCTGACGACCGTCATCACCTGGGGCTAGATGGAAACGAAGGACTCCCTTTTCCATGTCGATCCATATCTGTATATCCTGGAAAGCTGCAATGCGAGTGAGCAGGTGCAGTCTCATCATGCGTTTCGTGCATGGTTGAATTGTATTTGAGACTAATCCTCTCTCTTTGCTTGAATGCTGAAGCATATTGATCTACTTGAAAGGTTTCCAGTTTCCTGCTCATGTTGAAATAAATTAGCATCCATCTAGGACTTGGGTGCTGAGGTTAGGGTTCAGGGTCTCAGCTCCAACTGAAGACATTTGCATAAGATCTGTGTGCAAAGAGGCAATGCAGGTTAGGGTACCACAATTGTGGCAGTTTCATTTTGTTTCTGCATGTAGATTTTGATCCACAGCATTTAGGGTCAAAGCTTCAAATGCAAGATATTTGGGTAAGATCTGTGCAAAGAGGCAATCAGGATTAGGGTATCACAATCATGGCAGTTTTGTTTTGTTTCAACATGTACGTTTTGATCCACAACATTTAGCATCTAAGCTTCAAGTGAAAACATATTGAAGCAGATCTGTGCAAAGAGGCAATGCAGGTTAGGGTATCACAATTGTGGCAGTTTTGTTTTGTTTCTGCATGTAGATTTTGATCCACAGCATTTAGGGTCTAAAGCTTCAAATGCAGACATTTGAAGCAGATCTGTGCAAAAGAGGCAATGCAGGTTAGGGTATCACAATTATGGCAGTTTTGTTTTGTTTCTGCATGTAGATTTTGATCCTCAGCATTTAGGGTCTAAAGCTTCAAATGCAGACATTTGAAGCAGATCTCTGCAAAGAGGCAATGCAGGTTAGGGTATCACAATCATGGCAGTTTTGTTTCTGCATGTAGATTTTGATCCAGTCACTGGTTGCTGTGCTTTTCTCTATGTAGGTTAACAAGCTGGTTTTGACAAGCTTCTATCTAGAGAATGCAAGAAGTTAATATAGAGCTGCTCTTGAACTGTGGGCTAGTGTGGTATGCGCCCTTGCCTCTTCCAGGTTCTTTGGAGATGTTAACTGTTCTCAAGAAGTGAGTGGTGTCTTTATTAGAATGAGTCTTCCTCTTTTTGAACTCAAGAACCTTGCATTTGTTTTTCAGTATTTGTCCCTCCTCATTCTTTGCAGCTGTGCCTGGAACATTACATTTCTCAGGTTGCATTTCTTCAGGAAGAGCATCTAACCATCCTTGTGGCTTCAATGGTTTCAGCTCTCTGTTGCAGTTTCCTGATGGATTGATTTTGAGAGGAAGCATGGGATGTGATTCTGGAGCTGAGTAGCATAGTTGTACTCTTATTTTTGTCTCTTTCATTTCTTTCTTTTGCTCTCTCTTTTTGCTGTTATTCTTTCTTGTTGGTTTCTTTTGTCTTCTCACTCTTGTTTGGGTTTGATTAGCCAGAATCATGGCCATGGTTTCCAGTTACTGCCCATGTTGTGACAGAAACTCAGTATGTTGGTTGGTTACTGTATGACATCGACCTCCACCCACTGCATGGGAGCTGGTGAAGTCAGTTAATACCACACATGTTGCTGTTGAAGTTCTCTATACATACATGTGGCTCTTGCTGTTGTTCAAACTGCTCCTTGACTTTGGTCTTATTTCTGCTTTCCCTGTTCTTTAGGGCTGGGTTTCCTTCTTTTCCTGTTTGCTTATATGTTGTTAGATCTCAATTCTCTTTAACTTTACTACCAGGTCATCTCTCAATCTTTTCAGGTTAAGTCAAATCGTATAACAATGGAGAAGTTCTTAGTACTTATGAAGACCATAGTCTTGCCCAGTGTTGTGGCTGATTTGTCAGAAACTCTTTGCTGCTGTTGATTATATGAGTGCAATGTGGGTGGAGGCTTATGCTCTAGTTGGCAAGTCTAGCTGAGTGCTCACACATGTGGGTGCATATATTGCTGGGCATGCAGGGATCTCAAGAACTTGTTGATGTTAATTCTTACCATGAGTGAGTTATGCTTGGTTATCTAGTTCGTCCAACTGAGCTCTTGCAGGCAGGTGGGAGGTGCATTGCTCTAGGTGAGTCCAATATAGCAGCTACAAAACAACCTCTGTTGCAGGTTTCTAAATGTTAGGCTGAGAGTTGCCTCATCATAGCATGTAATCTCTTTGCTTGTCTGCAGGTGGTGTTTAAAAGCGTCACAGTTGCTTCATAAGTTTTGAGACCAGGTATATCCTGCCAATCATCAAGCAATTTATTTGACAGACTTGGAAGCTGAATTTTAGACATGCTCCCTGGGGCTTGTAACAACTGGTAGTGAGAATGGGTGCTCTGTATGAAGTACAGAGCATGGTGGTGCATAAGGAGTACCAGCAATCTGTTGTGCCAAATATTGTAGTAAAAACTGGTGGTTTATGCCCAGTTTATTCCAGGGAGTTGATTGCAAAGATTCCCAATGGTTAGCAAATAAAACATGGCATTTTGTGTACATAACAGGATGTGCAGGATGTTACTGTCAGCAGTGCAGGTTCTACACATTATGTTGTTGAAGCAGGAATGTCACCACATGCTTATGTTCTTTTCAGACCAGCTTACACTTCTTGCTCCTTGTCTGTAGGTACCATTCCCTTTCTGTCTACTTGCAAAGCTAACTACCTCATGGTTCTTCTCGTCACTGCAGCAGGAGACTGTGGAAGGTTGTGTATCTATGTTTTCTTACTTTGTTTGCATTGAGTTTGCTTTCTGTTAACTTGACATGGTAATGGATGGCCAAACGTTAGTGCAGATGGAGTTCTCTGCTTTGGGAATGGCATCTGTGGACATTCTGTGGTGTTTTAGTCATGTGGCAGTCATGTCATGATTGGCAAGGAAAAAACCATTCTTGTTGATATGGTGTGCATTATTAATGTCCTGAGATGCCTGTTCCATTCAGTCTGCTGTGTGCATAATAATTGGGAGAAGAAGATACATTTTGCAGTACAATTAGTGTAAATGAGTCAGATGAGGATCACCATGTGATCAGAGAGCTCAGTGTGCTCCAGGATATCACAGGTCCAACCATTGGCTTCCTTTTCAACAGCTTGGGCAGGCTTCTTGGTCTTATCAGGTAAGAGAATGTGGGTGAGGTTGTGATGTCAACAAAGTATGTCCAGCTTGGATGTTTTTGGTCACACTGTAAACAGTTTGTTCATCTTCTGTGCATATATAATGAACAAATGCAGGTTGAGGGCAGAAGTTTCATGGTTGCTACGTTGTAGAAGTCATAGGAGAATTGCACACATCGTGGGAGGTGTTATCTGCACAATGTCTCTTCATCAATCTGTTCAATTCCTGCTATGCTTGTCGCTTACTATACTGAGAGTCTTTATGCCAATGTGCACATGCAGGAATTGTGCGTAGAACTGTGTGGTTTTGCTGATAGTGTATTTTGGGAATTAGGTGAAAGGAGGGCATGGGAGCCATTTCTACACTTTGTCAATCTTGATTCCTAGTTTAGGTGCAGAAAGGAGGAATATAGCTAGTGTGGAGGCTTATATCTCATGTAAATGATCTTGATGAAAACGAGTAAATTTCTGACCCAAATGCCTGTATTTGGGCATTGGTATCTTGATGCATGAGATTCCTTGCAATTCTTATCTGAGATGAAGTGAAAGTCATGTCTGTTGGCCTCTGTACATCATATGGTGACGATTCTTGCTTGGACTTGGAAACTGTCTTTCACAATCCAGAGTCCTCTGACATGCATGTCACTGGGGACCTACGGATAATTGTCACAGAGGAGTCACAGTATCATATCATGTAAGATGGTTTTTTTCCCTAGTACAAGTATCTTGATACCAAAGGTGCACTCACCAATGTTGTACTAATGGAGAAAACTAGCAAAAATGGTGGCAATGTTCCAAAACCACATTTTTGAGGAATGATTCTGAAACAAAATTTGCACTTTTCTTCACACTTTGAACAAAGCACAAGATTTGAGATAGGAGACAACTAATAAAGAAAGTGTTGCCTTTGAAAGTGGGAAAACAGCCATCAAAAGAAGAAATCATTTGTCAACTACAAACAATTTGAGCACTTTCTGAACATGTCCCTTGAAAGCACATGAAAACACAAGTAAGTTTCTTGCTCTTATTCAAACTAACCTCATCTGCTCCTTCTCAGTTTCTGTAGGAAAGAGAGCATTCTGGTCATCAAGGTTGGACCTTTATTTGTTCAGCTATGTACAGCAGAAATTGTTCTTGAATTGGGTAATAAAAATGGTCGATCATAGTTGCCTGCCCGCGCTTCTGGACATCTTCCACACTTCAATGTGCACCCATCAGCAGTTCCAAATTGTCTGGATGAAAGCACTCAAGGCCAAAGAATTACATCAACTCCAGAACCAATCAGACCCAATAGCATGGTCGATTGTACCAAGCTCCATGTTGCCAAAATGTGACGGCACCATATTATTGCATGTGCTTTGATGAAGAATCAAGTTGTGAACCCTTCCCTTATCCAAAGGGCTTGCACACAACGCTGACACTTTTGAGCCAGTACTTTCATTGCTTTACGAGCTGCCTACAGACTTCAATACACACAGATGAGTGACACGGGTTTTCAAGCCAGCCTCATAAAAACATCCACTGCTCAAAAAGCTGAAGGAGCTCAATGGGCTGAAGAGAATGCTCTGAAAACAGAAAGCAGGGAAATTGGAAGTAGGATATATCCTTGGAATAGCCAACAGCCTTGCTGGATCATGAGAAATTGTAAAGATTCAGAGAGGAAGTAGAAAAATGAAGGACATGGGAGGGAAGAGAAAAACCAAAGTGTTATTCCCTGTGGTGCTATGGTAATAGCTCAGGGCTTTGAAGAAATATTCCAGGAAATACGAGGTCCCATGAGAAATATGAGAATACAGAGGAGCATCACAAGCCCAAAAATCCTTTGAGCTGCCCTGTATGCCAGGTTATAGGAGCTCCTCTGAAGAATTTTACATTTCTAGGGATTTACAACACATTTTGATCAGGAAAGCCAATGAGTTGAAAGGGGAAAGAAACAGGATTGAACTAAGAATTAGTTACTGAGCTGCGGGAATCTGGAAAGTGTACAAGAATATCTTGCAAATGAGAGCAAGGAAATTGTGAATTTCCTTATGTTCTCTCCTCAATGTAGGTATGTATGGTCTCACCTCCAGACAGAATCAATCAGGGGATTGCAAGAAGAATAGTCAAGGGAGAGAAAAGTTGAGAGTGAGCCTGTTTTCCAAGCACTGTAGTTGTCACAAAAGGAGGATCCTTGATGTAAATTCTTCCTGTTTGAATCAATGGGTCTTAGAACTTGCTTCCCGCACTGACCTCGTAAACATGAAGTGTACAGCTTGGAGCAATCTTTTCCAGTGCAAGATGAACTGTAGGGGCCTGCTGCACTGCTGCATCCTTAGTTTCCACAAGGATTGCAGTCTCTATCTCATCATAATCCCCTCCCCCATCACACACAAATGCTACAATTGCTGCTTGTAGAGGTGGAAGACCTGGATTATATGCTGCTGATTCCATGTAATAGCCACTGAACGATTCACCTGTCTTTGTGGCTAGTGTGATGCCTGATGGACATCTGCTGTAGGGTGCATATGAATTATTTGCTGCTTCAAGTGCTGATCTTTGAAGCTCAGAAAAGACACTCTTCTCAGGTGTCGCCCACAGGTTGAGGTTCAACTCTTCTGGATTTGGACGACTGGGCGGATGTGAGTTTCTTCTTTGAGACTTGTCTATACACAATGGTGCTGCTGCTGGTGCTTCCACTGGGCCTGTGAATGACAATGTTCTAATCTTCAGTCCTCCAGTATTGAATCTACCTGTAAAATCAAAATGTGAGGTGAAAGCGGTGAAACAAAGGGACAGCAACAACAGAGGAAATTGTGTAAGCTGGACCTGTCTTCAACATGAAATGAAAAAATTCCTGCACCTTCCAACTGTCCTCATTTACTCTGTATCTTGTTGTCAGTGTTTTGGGCTCCATCCCAAAATTCAGAATGGAAGACAATAAACACAGGTGAAGAATCCTCTGTATGTGAGCATGGCATTGACACATTCAGAGGTTACTGAAATGGAACTTTGTGTCATGATAGAAGTATTTGGGGATTGAAATTTGCATGCAAGGTGCATGAATGGAGAACTGAATTTTGTGTACCTGCTGTAGGTGAGTCCCCATTCTGAGCAATCTCACGGTCACATTTGGTGCAAATGCTTCCATTAGGTGCTGCTACTACTGGGGTTGCAGAAGCTGAAGTGAGTGTTGGATGCAGCCCATTTGATCTGGACTCGAGGAGGAGAGGGAAATCTTTGTGCAGAAGATCCTCTGGACCAAATCGATGCGGAAGGAAATATGACAGAGGTTGGGGTTCAGGATCCTTGCCATCCGTAACCAGTATCCGAATGTCACCAGCTGCTCTCAACTCCTGGAGGAATTGTCTGCAATGTCCACATGGTGCAGCAGATACTGCAATGAAAACAAGTTTCTTCTCCCCATTTTGTGCTGCATTTGCTACCAAGAATTGCTCCGCATGCACTGAATGATTCAATGGAAGGCCCTTGAATTCCAGATTGACTCCCCGAAAGATACGCCCACTTGAACCCAATCCCACTGCTCCCACATGGAACTTGGAGATGGGTGCCCTTGCCATGGCTGCTGTAGGCTTCACTAAACTAGCCACAAACTGTTCCATACCCACCCCTGATGCCTGCCGCAATCGCTCTGCCCGCACTGCTTCTATTACAAACTCCTCCATCCCCAGCCAACAACAAATTTTTTCCACAAGAACTAGAAACAGAAATTCAAAAGGAACCTACCCACCTGTTTTGTCAATCCTGAAAGCCTTAGCCTCTGGATTCAGGGTTCCTGAAAAAACACTGCAAAATCACAAAACCAACAACCAAACCCTAAGGGGAAAAAAGCTCAAAAACTGCAACTGCAAATGGGTAACCTAATCAACCCACGTTTTGTCTTCTAATTCTGCCTGTGAAAGAGATCAGATGGGTGCTGAAAAACAGATAGATACTGGAGAAGAGGACTACTCCATCTTGAATTTCTCGCCTCAAACACAACATCAAAGATTTCTACTCTACTGGATCCGCAAAACCTAACAAACAAAAAGTATGGGTATCTTAACCCAAAGTGTGAGCAAATTCAGATCAAACGCAAGAGACCCGATCTGGGACATAGAAAAACAGAAAAATCTCAATGAAAAATCACCGCCCACAACCTTACAACCATCTGTCACTCACTGATTCTTCATGTCACCAAACCATCACAAGAAGAAGAAGAAGAAGGGGGGCACTAGACTGAAATGCAAAACTCCATCAATCAAACAACTAGTACAAAATCCAAAAAGCAAGCAAAATTCCCCCTTTCTTCAGATCTTGTTTCTTAAGATCTTGTGAAGAAAAAAGAGAGCAGAACCAAAGGATGGATTGTGTTTAATCCGATCCTTTGCTTGATTTTCTTTTTATTAAAAAATTTCTAAACATGAAAAAATCATTCAGGATCAAATGCTGCTGGTTTCTGGAAAACTGGATCTGGAGATATGTATAGATCAATTTACATCCGGGCAATCTTTTTTGCTTTCTGTGGAGAGACTGGGGAGTTGAATTATTGATAAGGGTGGAGAAAAACAACCAAAATTCTTGTGCAAAAACAGAAGAAGGACCTCTCTCTCTCTCTCTTCAAATACAAAAATCTCAGTCAAACACAACACCCACTCACTCAATCTACAAAAGATTTGGTTGGTACTTGCAGAAAGGAACATTTACCAAACACACTCAAACATCACTAATTGGTAACCACCAAGTGTTTTGGGGGGGGGGGGGGGGGGGGGGGCGGGGTCATTCCTCGCCGCACAACGCCGGGGGGGGTCCAGGGGAGGGAGTGCTTGGAGCGAGGGGGGGGTTTTTCACA